>Ga0315314_1000768_pt1 | contig 31936 bp, 29 predicted proteins | sample TDP9_MG_FD_203631 | JGI IMG/M metagenome (GOLD analysis project Ga0315314, IMG submission 203631) | Freshwater sediment microbial communities from Lake Towuti, South Sulawesi, Indonesia - TDP9 | ecosystem: Environmental > Aquatic > Freshwater > Lake > Sediment | place: Indonesia: South Sulawesi... | reverse complement strand
CTGCGCCTTAGACTTGAGTTTCCACCTCCATTCCACGCATTTCTTCTCTATTTGGCACAGCTCTCTTTCACTCATGTAGCCGAACTGTGGCGGATAGCTGTCCGATAGACCCATTATGCCTTCGCCGTGTCCCACAAGGTCGCGGATTCGTCGGATGTAAAACCTCGGCGCCTCTTTCTTCACCGCGTGAATTTTTGCAAGGTAGTCCACTAGGGCTAGGCATCGTTCTTCATCCAGCTGTGTTAGGCGTTTCTTGTCTTTTATGCGGTCGAGGTCGACATGGTACAGTTGTCCTTCAACCTTTTCCGTGACTATGAAGAACTCGGTGCAGTCCCCAAGCGACTTGAGGTTGCTTTCCTTCGTGAATGCGCCCACGTCAACGGAACGCACATGCTGGGGCAGCTTGTTGAAGGCTGAGTGTTGCCACAGGAGGGTTTGCGCTCGGTCTGAGAAGAAGTCGTGTCCGAAGCCTTCGGGTCTCATAGTCTCCAGCACCACGCTTTTAACTTCACTTCCTACAGAGAACTCGACTAGGTAGGGCACGCCGTAACCGAAGCCCTTGAGCTCTCGCTCGGTTTTCTTTTTGTCTTTGCCCAGTTCTCCAACATGGTGGATTTCAACGTCTCTTCCATAAACGGACGACAAGTAGCTGCGAAGCCTATCGGAGCTTGTTGTCAGCATCCGCGAGCACCAAACATGACTAAAGCCCAACACATTTAAGGTTTATATGTAGAATCAAAGTCAAATTGGCTCTTATGTCAAGCCGCCGAGGAGAAAACTGATTCTCTCGTTCAGTCTTTTAGGAGTGACAGGGGCGTATTTTTTCTCTCTTCAAGCACCAGAGTTGTGTAAGTGTCGATGACATCTCTTGAATCATAAAGCCTCAGCAGAAAGGCGTTGTATTCTGAAACGTCTCTAACCCTCAGAATCGCAAGCAAGCCGTATTCGTCGCCTGTTCGGTAGAGGTCTGAAATTTCAGGCATTGCAGCCAAAAAATCCTGAGCGACAGCATCATAAACGTTGGGGTTCGCCTTCACCCTCACAATGAACTTCGTCTGTAAACCAATCTTGGAAAAATCCACTCGAACCGTGTGCCTAAGAATCATGCCCTTCTTCTCTAACCGCGAAAGTCTGTTGAAAACAGCGGGCTGAGAGATTTCGATTCCAAAATCATGCAGCATTCGACTCAGTTCCACTGTGGAGAGAGGGAGCGGAGCCTTTACGTATTCCATCTGATGTAACAGAATTTCTAGGATTCTGAGGTCAACGTCATCAAGCTTCAAACCCTCACTTTTCTCAGCCTTAAAGGCAACTCCAGATTCCTTGAAGATGCGAATTGCGTTCACGACCCTGTACTTCTTGAAGAAGCTCTTGCCCATAGCGTCATCTATTTTCTTCAAGACTTGACTAAACTGCTCATCGTCTCGTAATCTGAACCGACTGAAAAGTGAGTATTCCCCAGCGACTCCATCGAGCAAATCGCATGAGAGGTTTTTCTCCAACAGCTTCGCAAGCCAAGGCTCGTGCGGGTTGGTCTTAAACTCGAAGAACACAGTCCGCAAAAGCCCGATTGACAAAGGGTTCACAACAATAGTTGATCCCAAAATTACGTGGTCTTCAAACAGTCTCTCCACTCTGTCTTTCACCGAAAAACGAGACAACCTAACCTCTTCACTGACCTTCGAAAGCGAGGTTCGACAGTCTCTCCGAAGGACATCCAATATGCGCAAGTCAAGTTCATCCATATTACATCCAGCTCGTCTCTGCATAATTTGTTAACATACTTTACAATTTTCCATCAATTTATAATTAAAAAGGAAAAGATATAAATATTTCGTGATTTTATCGAGTTGAACGGTGAAAGTGAGCATGGAATTTAAAGTAAAAGACGTGTCATTAGCCCAGCAAGGCAATCTTCGCATTGATTGGGCTTCGGTGCACATGCCAGTTTTGGCTCAGATCGAACAGAGGTTTGAGAGGGAAAAACCGTTGAAGGGGGTTGTCATCGGCGCCTGTTTACACGTGACCAAGGAGACAGCGGTTCTAGTCCAGACTCTGAACGCAGGAGGAGCGAGAGTTGCGCTGTGTGGCTCTAACCCTCTCTCAACCCAAGACGAGGTTGCGGCTTCTCTGGCGAAGATGGACGTCAACGTATACGCCTGGCGCGGCGAAACAACAGACGAATACTACTGGTGCGTCAACAAGGTCATCGACCATAAGCCTGTAATCACGCTTGACGACGGCGCCGACCTGGTTGGCACAATACACGCAAAGAGAACAGAAGCCCTCAAGAGCGTCAGAGGCGGGACCGAAGAAACCACGACAGGAGTGATGCGTCTTCGAGTAATGGAGAAGGCGGGCGCACTAAAGTACCCCATAGTAGCTGTAAACGACGCCTACACTAAATATCTTTTCGATAACCGCTACGGAACCGGACAGAGCACCATAGACGGAATCCTACGAGCAACAAACGTCTTGCTGGCTGGAAAAAACCTCGTCGTCTGCGGCTACGGATGGTGCGGTCGCGGCTTAGCCAACAGAGCCCGAGGCATGGGCGCACACGTCATAATCACAGAGGTAAACCCAGTTAAAGCCTTAGAAGCCATCATGGACGGCTTTCAAGTCATGCCCATCAACGAAGCCTCAAAAATCGGCGACATCTTCGTCACCCTGACTGGAGACACAGGCGTCATAAGAAAAGAGCACATGCAAAAAATGAAAAACCACGCCATACTCGCCAACAGCGGCCACTTCAACGTTGAAATCAACATCCTCGACCTCGAAAGCCTAGCCGTGTCCAAACGAACTCTGCGACCCAACTTGGAAGAATACAGCTTGAAAAACGGAAGAAAACTCTACCTGCTCGCCGAAGGCAGGTTGGTCAACCTTGCTTCTGCAGAGGGTCATCCGTCAGAGGTCATGGACATGTCCTTCGCCAACCAGGCGCTGTGTGTGGAATACTTGACGAAAAGCAAAAAGCTTGAACCCAGAGTCTACAACGTGCCGAGAGAGATTGACGACACCGTTGCTGCATTGAAGCTCAAATCCATGGACGTGGAAATTGACAAACTCACCCCTGAACAAAAAAAGTACATCTCTTCTTGGGAAGAAGGAACCATATAGATTGATGCTGTAGTGAAATCACTGAATGACGAGGATAATAACAAGAAACCTTTGGGTAGTAGGAATGAAGCTCAACTGATAAAAAATTCCTCACTCTGATGATAAACCTTATAATGGGGTTGCTGTCTAAACATGGCTAAATTGGTGACGAAAAAATGGTGAGTAAAGATCAAGCAATAGGCGGATTGATCTTCTTAGTCTGTGTCGTGGTTATTGTCGGGTATGTCATTGCGCTTTTCGGAACAGGCTACGTTGCTCCTCTTTTTGACATCAAAGACATAAGGTACGCACAGTTCTGGCTGATTGCGATTCCCGTGTTCATAGCGTTCATTGCCATACTCGGCATAGGCGCATGGATCGGCTGGACTATGGCTACAACCCCGCCTCCTAAACCATTGGAAGAGATAGAAGCCGAAGAGAAGAAGGAAGAGGAAAAAGCGGCGGAAGAAGAGGAAGAGAAGGCTGGCGAGAAAGAGAAAAAGAAGTAATGACAGCCGAGAACAGCCTGTTTTCGACCTCTCCTTAATTTTAGCTCAATGCAGAGGGAACGTTTTAAGTGGAAAGCATTAAGGGCTTGATTCTCTGTGGAGGGCCCGGCACAAGGATGCGACCTATTACCTACTATTTTCAGAAAGCCCTCATCCCTATTGGGTTGAGGCAGAAACCCCTTCTGGAGTATGTTGTTCGGTTGCTGAAGTTTCACGGCGTCTCCGAGTTGGCATTTCTGGTAGATTACAAGGCTGAGCAGATTGTGAACTACTTCGACGACGGCTCCAGATTCGGCGTCAAAATCACCTATGTGCACGACGTTCCAAAGTTCAAGGGAACAGCGGGCTCAGTCCTGAACGCCTTCAAGCAAGGGGTTGCAGGCTCCAGCGACACGCTGCTGGTCTACTACGGGGACATCGTTACCACCATGAGCATCAAGAAGCTGTTAGATTTTCACAGGGACAAAAGAGCGGTGGCAACCGTGGCTTTGGCGTCAGGCTTCACCGTGCGAGTGGGGTTGGCTGACATCGACAAAAACGGCAGAATCTTGGGGTTTGTGGAAAAACCCGAGCTGGAAAAGCCCGTGAGCGTGGGAATTATGGTTCTTGAAGGTGAAACTCTCAAAGACATTGAGGGTCTGTTTCCAAAAAAGCGAGGAGTCGACCTGATGAAGGATCTGATACCCCTTCTTGTTCAGAGCGGCAAGCCGGTTTATGGTTATCTTTCCGATGCCTTCTGGTACGACGTTGGCAGCACGGAGGCATATGAGAAATTAGACCACCGATTTGTAGAGAAGTCGCTGTCTTTCCTCTTCAAGTAATGTTTCCAGCTTTCTCTTTGTCTTTAAAGATTAATAACCAAAAACCTCAATTGTGGTTGTAGATGATGCGGAGTCATGTCCACAGCCCGTTTGGTTCTGCCCTTTGCTGTTCTCGCCAGGGATAGGGTTAGGGCTTTCAGCCCAAGCATGGAAGTTGCCGCAGTTCTGTTTCTGACCGAGGAAAACCGCAAGAAGCGTAGCCTCCTTAGAACCCAACCGAAGAAGACTATGCTGGTGTCTAAACTCCACTATCCGTTGTGGGCTATTCCAATAGAAAGTGAAACCTTAATCGTGGACGGTCTGGGTGCTGTATCCTCAACAATTATCTTAGAAGAGTTACCCGACGTCTCACTCCTCATCGACGACATTGAACATGCCGCTTCAGTTCGTAAACAATTCTGGGACACACTAGAGAAGCATCAGAAAACGTTCGAGGGCTTTGCCAAGAGCACTGCCCAAATTCAGATGAGGGCTCTTTTGACGGACCAAGAATTGTTGTCAGCCCTTTTCGAATGTGCTAGAGAAGCTGTTGCTCTGAAGTTGGTTGAGAATGACTCTGTTGTTTTAGCGCCTCTTAGACTTGACTCGAAGGCGGCAGCAGAAACAGCGAAACGTGTGTCAGAACTGTTCAACAGGATTAGGTCGGAGATGAGAAGCCTCGAATACCTAAGAAATCTCTTGATTGAGACTGGAAGGTTTCATGAACAGATGATTCGGAAGGAAGCCGAGCTTACGCGTGAAGCCTGTGAAGCTGAAGTCTCAAAACTGCGACCTGAGGTAGAAGGGAAAGTGGGTCAGCTTCTGAAGGAGAGAGATGCTCGACTGGTTAAGATGAAAAGGCTTGCGGAAAACGAGTTGAGAACGAGGGAGAGAGAGCGAGAGAGACGAGAGCGTGAACTACAGAGACTAGAGCTGAGCAAAGCTTCTTATCTGCGGAGACTGGAGACTCGCAGACACAGACATGACAAGATGGGTGCAGCGAACTGGGAGCACCGAGTCAGAAACCAAGAAAACAGGATAGAGGAAGTGAAATCGAGGCTAAGGGCGGTTTCGGAGTACGTTGAGAAAACCCGCAGGCAGTGGGAAGAGGACACTAAGAAATTGAGGTATGGCTATCAAGTGCTGATTGATCAGGAGGAGAGAAAAATCATTGATTTAGAGGTTCAGAGGGACGCCACTATTGAATTCAAGCAGGGGGAGATTGAGAGGCTTCGACTGACAACTGATCAGGTTGCGGGTCAAGTCGATGCGCTTGTAAGGCGAAAGAGGGAACAGGAAAGTGAGCTGAAGAGAATGGCTATACCGTGGCGGTTTGAGAGTGCTGCACTGCTCTGTCTGCCCTTCTACCTTGTCTGTTACCAGGCTGAAGACAAAACTCAGTTTCAAATTCTTCCACCCATGAACGCTATGGGTTCAGAAGGAGTTGTCAAGACTCTTCAGAAAACTATTAGAAGCCTCACATCGGCTTCAGGGCTGACGCTTTACCTGCAGCAGAGGTCTCAGGCTTTGAGCAGGATGCTCGAGTCTGTTCTTGAGGAAAGGCTGGAGCCTGATGAAGCGTTTCGCGAAAGTGTGCTTCAAGCAGCAGCTTCGAGCAACGTTTTGACTTGGCAGAACCTTAAAGAAGTATTGACTAAAGGCGTGGAAGAACTGAAGGCTGAAGGCTGGATGAGTCAAGGCGAAGGAGAAGCCCTCATAAAAACCTACACTTAATGAAGGGATGGACAGTGACTGCTGAAGACAGAGTCGTCGAAAGAAAAATCCTTTTGAAACGCGCTTTCTCACGCTATCGGCTTTTTGAGATAGGCAAGAGCTTGGCTATTCCGTTTTTTGATCGCTTCGAGGATGCGTGGAGCTTAGAGAGCGTAGACGAGGATCAGGCTGCCCTTGAAATAGTCTTCAGGATAAGTGATGATGGGCTAAAAGAAGTTTTCAATGTACACAAACCTCGTGACTGGGTTGTTTTCAGAGGCAAGCATTACACGTTTGAAGAAGGCGTCCTACAGATCGGGGGGTCATGGAAAACAATCGAGAACAACCTGAACCAGATAAAGAAAAGGCACGGCAAGAACGCGTTGGAAGTCTTGAAGGTTCTTCTCGAGGCTGGCAAAGGCTGCAACATGAAAGATATCACAGCTAATTTGAAGCGATTTATTGACCCTTCTTCGATTGTCGCGGAACTCGAAAAGATGAAAATCATCGTCACTTCTTACCAGGGCGACGGCTACCGAGAATGGACGATTCTGGACGAGGTTTCTCCGCTGATTCAATCAGAATTGGGAATGGCGCCTGCTGCTCCCGCCCTTCCTATCTCAGTGTCGGCTGAGGCTGGCGAGGTTGACTACGTCTCCTTGGAGAGAAGAGAAGTTGAAAGGATGGACGCAGGGCTAAACGAGTATCTTAGCGGTTTTCTGAAGAACCGCCTTGAAGACGCCATGAGCTTTGGAAAAACCTTCTCGGTAACCGCACTCGCCGACTACCTAACGAAGCTTTTTGGACCCATCCTGTACTTTGACAGCCTGCTCAGCATTATCCAACAGTATGGTTTGGCAGACGTGGAAATCGTTCATGAACACGGAAAAACGGGCATGCACACGGGATTCAACCTGTCACTGTTCGGTGAACCTGGAACGGGCAAGAGTTTCTCAACAAGAGACATGATATTGGGCAAGCTGGACTCTAGGGTTTTTCCACACGGAGTTCCAGGACGCAACCGATACGCAGGCGGGATGACGCCAGCGCGATTCACAAGGATTGGTCAAGCCTACGTGAACCGTGTCTTCAACTTCATTGTTCCCGAGTTCAACGACTGGTTCAGGTACAAGGGCATGGTTGAACCCCTGAAGCTGGCGATGGAACGCGGCGAAATCAAGTACGAACTGCACAGGGAAGTCATCGGACCCTACAGGTTCAACAGTTTCTTCAGCGTCAACTACAACGTGGCGACGTTTGGCAGAGGCTACGAAGTCACGGTTCAAGACCCAAACTTCAACGCCATCGAAGACCGCATGCTCTGCAGGCTTCACAGGCTCACCAAACAACGGTTTGTGGAAATTGCCGAGAGTCAAATGCGGTTGGCGTTGGGCGAAATCGACATAGAAAAAGGCGCCGAACAGATACGAGACCACCTGACACTCGTCTACGCCGTCGAAACCGAGCATCCGCTGGTTAAGGCACGCTTTAAGGCGAAGCCTGTGCTGATTACGCCGCAAGCCTACAACGTGATTGAGAAGGCGCGTAAAGCCATTTTAGAGCGGATTCCAAGGGAGTTCGTGACCTTCTCGGCTCGGTTGGAGGAGCGGGCTCTGCGTTTCGCCTGCGCCGCCTCACTGCTCGGCTATTTCCAATCAGAACGGGATTTTGTTCCAGTTAACGAAGACGCGCTCAGGTATGCGGTTCAGCTCTACATAGAAGAGGCGTCGGTCCGCTCGAGGCAGGAGTTCAAGCCTGAAGAGGTTTTGGCTCAAATCCAATAGGCTTTAAGAGGCTTTAAGAGCGAATCCTGTTAATTCAATTTGTTTGACTTTGGTTCTCGCCATCTTTCCCAGAATGCCTTCGCTGTTGAATCTTCTTCCCATGGATTCCAGCCAGTGACTGGGGGATTTACGTTTATCTGCCATAGTAAGGCGTTTAGTTCGCCTCGGTGTTGGAGCTCCTCTTCAATCATGTGCCAGAGCATATCCCTAAGGGTGCACTTGTGCACTCTCTTGCCTCTTTTTCCTGTGCGTGTAAGGTGATGCCAAGTGATGGAGTTTTCAAGGTCAGCCAGTGAGAGCCTGTACAGGAATTTTCTGACGTGAGAATCAATCTTTCGTTCTTCGTCCCGTATCTGTTCGAGCGATAGTCCTGCTTCCCTGAGCCTCTTGTATTCGTGAAGCCTGTCCGAGTAGACGTAGAGAAACCACCATCGATACGCGTCTAACACGTGGGTAAAGATGTCTAGAAGCGACGGGAAGGATGCTCCTGTCTCCCTTGTGAGAACTTTTTTGGGCAGCTTATTGAGTATGTGATAATACTTCTTTCTGACGAATGAGTTGTAAGCGTACCATTCTTGCAGCAGGTCTAATTCGCTTCTCATGTTGGAGTCTTCCTCTAGTGACGCTTCATTTTTCATATTATGTTCCAGGGCTGAGATGGGAAAAATCTTGCCGTGGAATGAAACTGTTTTCGACGGAGTCCGAGGGCGAGGTTCACGAATTCGGGCAATACCGTGTTCACGAACTCTGTGTTTGGGTTGCCCCAACGTAGTCCCACACAGGATGGGTCGACGTAGGCGTAGAGTTTTCCGTTGCCTACGTTGTAAACTGCCTCGTTTGGTCTCCCGTACTTTGGTTTGTCTGAGACCTTGAAGGGCCAGAGCTTGCACGCCATGGGCTTCATGTGTTGAAGGGAGCAGAGCCAACCGCCGAATTGGTTGTACAGGAAGGCGCATGTTCCGTCGCTCTTGCGTTTCAGGTAGAATCTGCTGATGCCTGGCTCAGTGAAGTCGACTCCGTAGGCTTTTACGATGTTTATCCACTCTGGAAAATCCAGAACCACGTCGAAGCCCTTGCAGCACATGCCGCAGGCGGTGCAGCTCCAAGATTCAACATAGCGCCAGGGAACGGGCAACATAGGTCAAATCAAAAATACAACTCAAATTACAGGCGCTTATAAGCCTTTACGGCTTAGAAACAACCCATAGACAACCGTCCAACCCATAAGTCTGGATTCCACATTGTAATATGCTTTATCCCTGAAAATGTTGAAACAACCACCACGCAAAGCAACAATCAGGACCTACCTGAATGTTAGTGAAACGTAAGGCGCATTCATCACTAACACGCACACAGCCCAGCTCTTCAAGTAGAAGAAGGCATAAGTGAATCGTCCCCTTCTTCTTCAAAAATTAGTTTCCAGCAGAGCAGCAATCATTCAAGCCTTTTGAGAACACGTGTGCGCACGATGTTTTCCAGTTTAGGCAGAATCCACAGGCATGTTGAAACTCCGTCTTCAACCGTGCAGATGTACATGTGCGCATCCTTCAAAAAAGATGATACCTCAAGAATTAATATACCCGTTGTTTCTGGCACGGAAATACTCTACAAAACGAAATATGGTCGCCAAAAGACAATATCAAAAACTTCAAGTCTCTACGCTTGTTGCATTCGCCGAGACATAAATCCCTCTCCCATCAACCACATGCGTTGAAATCTCCACTGTAATAGCAGGGATTATCACCTCGAAAGACGCAAGGTACGTGCCGTTTCCATAGTCAAAGAGCGTGTAACCAGAGCCCGCGCCGGGTGTAACCCAGACGCCGAGCAGTCTGTAATAAATTACTAACTGTTCCGCAAGTGCAGGCTCTGCCTCGTTCAACGCGTCAACGGTAACATTAACTCGCTTCCTGTTCCCACCAATCCTCTGAAAAACGCTCTCAACAAAAACTGAGGATGTAATATTCATGGAGTAAGACTGATCCGCAGTTATTCCTTGACCCGACAGCTGGTGTGTGAAACTGGCGTACGCCGACGACACGCCATAACCGCCTGTGCCCCAATAAAGCCAAACCCCAGACGAATACGGCGCGGCGTCCATCAAAGTGTAGTTCAACACGCCCTTTCCAAACTGATACCACTCTCCCACAACTGAAGCCCATCCCTGTAAGTTCAATTCAAGAACGCTTCCCGACCCTCCGTTGGACACATTCGCCAAAGAACCGACCACAACATGCCGCGAGCCGAGCTTAACAGCCAGAACAAAGTCACTCAACGAAACTGATTCCACCTCACCGCTGAACCTACCAACATCGAAAACATAGAGCTCAGCAGACAATAAAAGAGAAGCCGCGAGAAAGGCAGCAATCAAAAGAATCTGACCCGATTTCCCTCTGCGCCTCAACTGTGTCACCCCTTATCCAGCCCAGGCTAACTGCAAACGAAGAACAAAGAATCGAACAACTTGACTCTGAGTTGCGCAAACGTACCGAACTGAAACGCTTCCACCTCCAAGCAAGTCGGAGTTTTGAATAATAACCGAATTCACAGGCAGCTCGCTCTCATCGTAGACCGTGAGGTTGAAAGCAACACCCACGGGCAACAGGATGCCCAACGACTCTTTAATCAGAGTCCAGTTTTCTTGAGCAATTAGACTTCCAAGCGTGCCATTGTTATCGAGTTCCATCAAAGCCTGCGTCCCAATCACAGTCAAAGACCTCTGCCGAGCTAAGTTAGGAGAAAACGGAAACGTCACAGAAACCAAAACGACCGAGAATATCACGGCAACCGACAGAAAGGCTTCGATGATTCTAATCTGCCCCTTCTGGTTAAACACTTAGCCCAGTCCTCCCCATGTCGTCACGACCTCGTAGAGAGCAGAATTTACGGTCACGACGCTGCTAAACGAAACAATCTTTGCTCCAGCGACGCTTTCTGAGAAATCCACCCCTACTTGAAGAGGGAGCTGAGGATACGAAACCCACTCTGCAAAAGAAGCCGACCCATTCTGTCCAGTGAGCACCATTATCATCGGACTAGAGTCCAGAAGCTGCGGGATAAGATACTCGACAGTTTGAACTCCCACTGCTTTTTGAGTGAGGGTAAAATTGTAACTGAATGTGAATACCTGAGCCTTCAATATCTCTGTTGCAGGGTAGAATAATGACGCATTTAAAACGTGGTTGAGCGGACTGAGTCTCGTGAAGGTTTCGTTTGGAAGAGGCGCCGCTGAATTGTGACCGAAAGTGTATGTGCCTAAAGAGACAATCTGACTATTCGTCTGAGCCCTTGCAAAAACCAATAGAAGCGCCGTTCCATTCAACGAGTTCGGAATACTAGCGGTGAGCGAGCCAGTCCCGTTCGCGAATGTTGAAGACGCCACTTCATTCACGAAGTTTCTTACAGCCACGTAACCGTTCAGATTTGCAGCCAGGGGCATTCCTGATTTTCTCGTGGCAACTCGGAATTGGTAGACGTTTTGATTTCCTTGGGTTGAATTTGAAAGAGGGCTAAGAGAGACTTCAAAGAGGGGTTTGACCTCAATCTGAAAGAATACATCCTTAACGCCCAGAGCTGCCCAGAGCTCAGAATATTTCAGGGAGTGGATGTTTCTGCTGTTTAAACGAGAAACCTTGTCTATGTCAAGTTCATGGAGCAGATAGGAATCTGCTTTGGCTAAACCCAAACTTGTGGGCACGCTGTCTTTCATCTGCCCCCAGTTTGAAGGCGTGCCCTCACTCATCAATATATATGAAGCCAGCTGCTGAAACCTCCCCTCGTCGTCTCTGTGAGACAAATCATCCAGATAGGGAGCCATTAGCTTAGTGACGCCGACTATGGCTGACAATACAAGTATAATCATAACAGAGCACGCGAGGAAAGCGTCAACGGTTGACGAGGGCAAGAGGAAGCCTCCTAAGTGGCAGAGCCGATTGTGTATAAACCTGCCAAGAAGTTTTGAGACAGTATGAGAGACACATACGCCGTGGCTGCAAGCATCGAGGAGTACTTGAACCCCGCTGCAAACGTGCCTTCATTTATCTTGCCGATGAAAAAGCCCGACATCCAACATTGAAGTATTATGCCGATTGAGAACAGGGTTATCTGCATTTGCATGGCTTCAAACGATGCCCTAGCCATGCCTGGAAGCGAAATCTGAGCGAGGACATAGATTGTCAATGCCACAATCGTCGTTGTCATGGCTATCAGAACACTCCAGATGAAGGCTAGAATAATATAAGGTCTGAGCAGCGACCGCTTGTTCGTCTCGATGTCTTTGTTTTTCTCAGAGTAATCCGCAAGTATTTCTAAAGCGTTGGCAGAGCCTCCTCCTATCTCGATTGTTTCAATGAGGATGAAGAAGTGAACGAGCACGGGCCAGCTCTGAATCTTGTTTCTGACGTTTGTGAATATTTTTTTGAGGGCGACGCCCCATTCAATCTGGCTTCTGACAACTTCCAGAAGCCCAGAAAATCTGCCGTATCCTCTCCTTGTTGAAGCGTGGATTATGCTTTTTTCTGGAGATAATCCGATTTTTCTTGCCTCTGTGACGTCTCTGAGAAAACTGGGCATTGAATCCTCTGCTGCAAAGTTGGTAACCGCAACTTTATAGTACGCAATCGCCGGAGGCGTTGATACAACTATGAGGCAGAGTGTTACAATTATAGGGAGCACAGAGGTTTCTTTTAGAAACCCCACTTGAGGCACGAAAACTACGAGCACGACGAATACCGACGCAACCACGGTCGGCACGATTGCTTTTCGATACACCGCTGCCAGAGAAATCATGTTGCTCTTGCGGGCTTTGTGGGCGACTAACATGAACACAAGTGAGATCGAAGGCATTAAAACAAATATTAAGATGTAAACCAAGGGCGAAACAGTATTTGACCTTACGGTGCCTGCGCGCATAACCTCGAAAATCGAGGTCGAAGAGATTGTCACGTAAAGTATGTATGTGCAAAGAGTCACGATCAGCATAACTGCGTAAGCCTCAACCAGCGTGCCCAGTTTCTCAATCGACCGCGTTGCGGCGGCGCTCTGAACTTCCAGAATTGAACGCAGTTTGCTTTTCAAAAAGCTGACAACGCTGCCCCCGCTTCTTACTGACGAGGCAAACCCAGCTAAGAAGTCTCGGTAAAGCTTCGAAGATGTTTTCTCAGCCTTCTTGTTCATAACTGTGAGAGGGTCGTATCCCAAAACCTCCACCTGCCTGACCATGTCCTCAGCGTCTTTCTGAATCCTAGGCAACAAGTTGGCACTGCGCATTTTTTTCCAGCTATCATAGAGCGTTATCCCGCTGGCGGCTAGCGTTGTGAACATCATCACAGCGAAGGGCAGCTCCTGGTCTATTTCATCAGATTTTTCGCCAGAAAACAGGTTGAGCATCCAACCGAAGACCTTGCCTACGCCCTGAGGCTTTAACACCCTAGGTCACCACTTGAGGTTTCTGAACGACTCAGCCTGCAAGACGCTTGGGTTGTGGTAGTATTTGCTCAGAACCTTGTTTACGCTTCGGTGGTCTCTTACGTTGTGCTCCACCATGTTCTGCAGGACTTTTTTGCGGTATTCGAACTCGCTGATTAAGCGTTCAAGCGATACGTCCAGTTTTTTAGACATGCGCTTGAGCAGAACGCTCTCTTCAACCCTTTCCTGAAAAATGTCCGATGAGGCGTTCCAATCGAACACGTTGATTATGGAGTTGGCATCCTTTATCTCCGCAACCTGAACAAACTTCCTGCTTGACACTTTTTTGCCCGACTCCAAAAAGACAGGCGTCTGAACATGCCTCACAACGATCACGCAGTTCATCAGTGGAATGATCGAAGCTGGAATGTTCATGGGAGGTTGGGTGAGCCTCTTGATCGCGGTTTCAACGTCTTCAGCGTGCATTGTGCAGAGACCGCCGTGGCCAGTGGCTAGAGCTTGGGCAAGCACGTATGCCTCTTCGCCTCGGATTTCGCCTACGATTATGATGTCTGGGCGGTGTCTAACCGCGGACTTAATGAGGTCATAGAGAGATATCTCGCCTTCTTTTTCTGCTCCAAAACCGGAGCGGGCGATTGTTGAGGTCCAGTTTTCGTGGGGGAGGTTTATCTCTGCTACTTCTTCAACTGTGATTATCTTGTGGCTTGGGCGAATCAAACAGGCAATCGCGTTTAGGGATGTGGTTTTGCCTGCACCGGTGGCGCCCACGATCATGATGGGCATCTTGTTTTCCACAAGAAGCCAGATGTAAGCGGCTATTGACTCGTCTATGGTCTCGTTATCAATCAAGTCAACTATCGTGAAGGGATCTTCACGGAACTTCCTTATCGTAAAGCTTGTTCCGAAGGGAGTTGTTTCTCGGCCATAGGACACGGCTAATCGATGCTTTCCCGGCAGGGTTACGTCCACGATTGGAAAGGCGATGCTGACGTGCTTTCCCGCCTTGTGAACGATTTTCATCACAAAGTCGTTCAGCTCTTCCTCGTCGTTGAAGAAGACGTTCGTCTTGATGTTTTCGTAAACCCTGTGCCAGAGGAAGATCGGTTTGTTTAAGCCGCCGCATCTTATGTCTTCCACGTAAGCGTCGTGCATCACGGAGTCGATCTTTCCATAACCCACTATCCTCCTTTCTAAATAGTACTGAATCTTTCGGACACCTATCTGCGAAATACCCTGAAGCGCCTTCGGATGCTTTTCGATTATCGCTGGCAGTTGCCAGTGGAAAGATTCACTTAGGGTTTCTTCGACTTCAGGCGCCTTCAACTCGTACTCCAGCACGTTTGTCATGCTGTCGTATGCCTCTTTCTCCTCTTTCTCCAGCGGAAGTTCGTCTACCAAGTACAGAAGCTCGGCTGTTGCTTCGCTTTGAACTATAGAGGCGTAGGAAAACGGTGGCTTCAGTGGGTAGATTTCTACTTCGCTGTACCCTTCTGGCGCTCCTTGACGCTTGAGACCGAGATATCCAACTAGGGTTTCTGGAGGCATCTCTTCAGACGTTTTTTCATCTTGCTTCTTGTTTTTCTTCTCTGGTTTTAACTTTAATTTCACTTCGTTAATCTCCTAAAGATGCTAATCGAAACTGTGGAATTGAACCGTTCATGGAAGACTCTAAAACTGCTGGTCCGTGTCCTCCAACAAAGTAGCCTGAAGCCGAGATACCTTTGGGCAGGTAGATTCTGTTGAGCTCAGTTGTTTCCCTTATCTCTCCAAAGGAGCCTTCAATCCAAGAGTTTGAAGAATCGTTTCTAGCGCGCACCCAGTATTGTTGATAGCCCACTGTGGCTGGCATCTGAAGGAAAACCCGTGTTGAAGAGTTCGTATGCTCTGTTACGGCTATAATCTCGTTTGCCTTAGCAGCAACTTGGTTGAGAAGATTGTTAAACTGCTCTATTTCCGATGCGGCTCTTAGCGAACTCGCATATGAGTTGACTGTTGCGACTAGAATAGTGCCAACGGCGGCTAAGGCAACCATCGTGTAAACATGGCTTGAAATGGTTGAGGGCAAAAAATCACCAGTTTACATCTTCCATTTTTACGCTGCAGGTTATTGTCTCCAGGTTGACTATGGCTCCAAGGGCGTTGCTTGAAATGGGCAGAGAGACCTCGCCCGAGACTCCGTCGAGATTAGCTTTAATTGTTAGAGAGGTGATAGGACTGGAGAGGTTGTAGCTTCGCCAACTGGAAGCGACGTTTACGCATGAGACTTTAAGGCGGAAACTTCCAAGCCGCCTAATAGTTTGCGACGAATTGAGGTTGACAATGTAGATTCGCAGGCTGTTCTCGGGTTTTCCTCCGCTTGTTTCCGTAACCGTTGAGCCTGCTATTGGGCGATAAGAAAGAGTTATTTCGTAGTGTTCACTGCCTTGAGAGATATAGAGCTGAGTCATCGTAGACGAGCTTTGGTTAACTATGACTCGGCTGTCTCCTTTCAGGTAAAGGTTATCAAGTGTTTCGGAAGATGGGATCTCGTAGAGGACTTTACCAATAGGGCTGCTGAAGAAAACATCGTTGAAGGAGACACCGTCTGTTACGTTCAAGACAAGCGTTTTGGTTGCGGGCATGACCTTGAACTCGCCTCCAAAGTCACCGAACTCGTAAATCTCGTAAGCGCTCGGAGACCATGTCACGAACTTGACAACTTTTTCCAGCGAGAGCATTTCTTGCTCCACGCCCGATGTCTTCAGCTCTAAAGATTTGGCGCTGATTCTGGTTATCGAAAAATAGTATGTGGCTGAAATCAAGAGAATCATGGAAACGAACAACATCAAGAAAGTAACAGGCAGAGCTATGGCTCGGCAAGAACTTAGGAGTTTCAGCGAGTTGCTCTCGCGCCTGCGCTTTCCCATGTTGCACACTACTCTACTGTTATGATTGTTGATGGAACTAGCTACTTCTGATGGGATAATGGATAAGATGATTTGTGTGTAAACCAATACTACACATCATAATACAGTATACATACTCTGAGGATGAGTCTATTTAAAAAATGAAAAAAAACGGGGAAGTCGAACTAAGGGCTGAGCTGGCTTTCTTAAGCAGATGCTTGAACGTTTGCTTCCTTGTAGTACTGAGCGTTGGCAGTGAACACTGTTATGCCTATTGTGACGCCTATGTCGTTCACTGAAAGGCTGTCAGGGTTCGTTACGTACACAATCATGCTCCAGCCTGATCTGAGAATGAAGTCGTCTCCAGTTGTCCCTTGTGTGAAGTCGTATGCTACACTGTCTAGAGTTACCATGCTGGTTCCGTTCAAGGTTCCGTCAGCTTCTGGCGTGACGTATGGTAGGTCTTCTGAGATTGAGTTTTGTGTTTTGCTGTACCAGACGTCGGCCCAATCGCTTTCCTGTCCTCGAACAGTGAGTTTGTCGATGACTAGGTCGCGTCCGCCGGTGTTTATGATGAGCAGTGCGGCTTCTGAAAAGGTTGTTCCATTGTGCCAAAAGTGCAGCTTGCGCATTTGGATGCTCTCTTCTTGAACCCTGGTCGTTGTCACGTTGATGGCATAGAAGGTCACGACTGTTGCCAGTAGCACTGAGACTACTAAGATTATCAGCGTTGTCACTACGGTGCTGAGCCCTTTCCTATTCTTGAGTAGGGTCTTCATTTTTATTTCTCCGTACGTGAACGTGGGTTGCGTCTTAAGAAATAAGATACTTTGTGTGTAGAACAACGCTACACATCTGCGTTGAACAAGTTCCTGCATCAAAAACCTGGAAATATCTTATTTCAGGGTGCTCTAAAAAATAAAGTGAGAAAAAAAGGAAAATTGCTAGACCGAAGCGCCGACGTTGGTTTCTTTGTAGTATTGTGCGTTCGCGGTGAACACGGTGAATCCAACGGTTACGCCGATGTCATTGACCGATATGCTGTCAGGGTTGGTTACGTATACAATCATGCTCCAGCCCGACCTCAGAATCAGATCATCGCTTGCCTGAGTAAGAAGGTATGTTGTTGACCCTAGGGTGACATTAGCTCCTGAAAGCGTGCCGCTTGCGTCTGGTGTGAGATAAGGCAGGTCCGGTGAAATCGCACCCGTCGTTTTGTTGTAGTAAACCGTTGTCCACAGACTCTCTTGACCCCGCACCGAGACCTTGTCTATGACGACGTCTCGACCGCCTGTGTTGATTATGAGAAACGCAGCTTCTGCGAAGGTTGTGCCGTTGTGCCAAATGTGTTGCTTGTAAATCTGTAGGCTTTCCTCCTGAACCCGCGTGGTCACCACGTTTATAGCGTAGAAGGTGACAACACTGGCTAGCAAGACAGCGACCACTAGAATGATGAGTGTAGTGACTACTGTGCTGAGTCCCTTTCTGCTTCTCATCAACAGCTTCATGCAGTTTTTCGCCTCGTGTATTGGCTTTGTTACAATATAAATGGCGCCAGTAAACTAAGAGGATTCGTCTGTAGCAGGTGGCTACGCATTCCAAAGATTTTAATCCAAAATCAAGAATCAGCATATGCATAAAAGAAGCGTGGCTAAAGGATAGCAACCTACTACATCTTAACACACCATCGCACAACTTCTGGAAGAAGAAGGCTAAAGGGATTTGGCCCCTTCTTCTTTTGAAATTACTTCGCAGCCCCACAATACAGGATAGTGATGGCACTAAGGAACAATTAGCCACTACCACCACACACAGCCGCAGACACTGCAACGGACATGTTAGTGTTACTAAGGCATAGTCATCACTAACAAGCACACAAAAACCTTTCAAACAAACAGTCCAGTCTTGCGTGTTCAACCACTTTCTGAACACACAGAGCCGCAGAAAGCATCAGGTTGCAAGCCGCCTGCAGAGACTCAATCTTCCCACAGGACGAGTCTGGCTATTTATAAAAATCAGGTTTGAAGCCGTATTTCTGTGTTCCACAATTCTGTAAACAACACGCCTAACGCTTTAGTGAAAGCCTCATAATTAGTCCAAAGAGCCGCAAGCCTATCTCTATTCTCATCAAGATCATCTTTCTGTTCATTATTCCTTTTTATCAAAAAGAGAAGCTGCTCCTGATCAACTATGACAAAGCTTGAAAGTTCATCCGGGTATATTCCTAAGCGCTTTGCACCGTTCAACTTCAACTTCTTAACAAAGAAACAACTCTTAGCAGAGTCGTTCGTCAAAAGCCTCACAGACAAGTCCTTCTTCGCCATAATCTCCAGCTTGTCAAGAAAACCAGAATGATAAAAACGGGCAATGTCCGAGTCTGAGACGAAAACCCACACCTCCCTCTTGGTCTTCGCCAGAACCTCTTCAGCCTTCAGATTAATCTGCTCTTCACCCTCCAACACCTGAAAAACCTCTTTCGTCACCCACTCCACCTCTGGCTGAGGGAGCGAAAACCACAAGTCAACGAGATCTTTCTTCTTCTTTTCAAGAAGCTCCAGTCTAAGTTTCTTGCTCTTTATGAGCAGATCCAACGTCTTTTCGAAGGGTGTAGCCACAAATTTCAGCGGTTTTTCGAAGACAGAAGAGACAAGACCCATCTTTTCGAGGTCTCGCAGAATCCTGTACGTCTCGGTTCGATGCAGGGAGATAACCTCTGAAATCTCACTAGCCTTGAGCATCCCCGACCTAGCTAGGTGGATGTAAACCCTGATCTCGTTTTTGGAAAGCCCGAGTTTTTGAAGAGTGCCTTCAATTGTTTCCAGAGACTTCGGTGGATCCTTGTCTTTCATCACAATCTTGTAGAGTCCTGCTTTTTCGTCGTAGAGCCTGACAACGGTTTCGGGTTTTGCTGTGAGGGTTTCCATAGGCGTCAACGTTCTCTATTTCAATCCAATTCCGAATTTACGTCGAAAGCAGATTTCGAATCTCTCTATATTTTATACTTCTGAATTCAAGATTCAGATTACAATTAAGAAATTGATGAAAACGCCTGCACAGTATGTAGCGTGAGGCTATATACAAACTCTCTTATGGTCTTGCTTTCCTTGTAAACAACGAGACAACGTTCAAGGAAATCTCTTGGGGTCAAGTTATTGGAAAAAGCGCAGGTTGAGGAAAAAAATAGTGGCAACTCCCAGAAAACAGCTGCAGAAGAAATTGTTCCCACATCAAACCAGGCTTCAAACGAGCAGTTAGAAGAAACTCTGAGAGTTATAACGGAAGAGACCTTGCAGTTGAGCGAAGTTCTTTGGCAAGAGGAAAAGCTCATCAAAGAATTCTGTGTGCTCCTTAGAAAGGTCTTGAGGCAGTTGAACCTGTCTGTGAATATACCCACACACGTTTTTCCACAAACAGAGAGAATACAAAAAATAATCCTCAACGAAGAAGCACATCTGATTAGCATAAACGACCGAAACGAGGTGCAATCAAAGGTTCTAGAAGACTTTCCTCCACAGATCGTTTACAAAATCGCGCTATTCACAATACCTGAGCTAAGCAAGTCATTCGCCTCTCACCGAAAAGAAACCAACGCAAGAATAGGGCTCTTCGAAAGAATAAATCAAGAGCTGAGAAACTTCCACAACATATTTTCCAATCGCCCAAAAAAACCTGAGGAAGACGCAAGCACAGTCGACAACGGAGTCAAGAAAGCCCTTCTTGCAGGACAGAAAGATTCCACGGAGTAAGACTGAACGAGGAGAAGACAATCGTTGTTAGAAAGCTTGGCCACCGAGATTCGCAGTTTCTATTCGCTGCACGATTTGCGTGAAAGCCTCGAAAAACAGATTAATCAGTACAAGGCCGTAGCCGACGAGTACAGTCAATGGTTAGGGTCGTTTCTCAGAGACATGGAGGCAACGCACGGCGGTGAGGAATGGTTCAAGAAATTATCAGCATCGCAGAAAAACGTGAGAGAAAAAGCCAAAAAAGAGGGAGAGAGAGAAACCAAAGGGGAAAAATCGAAGAGGGGAAAAGAATCGGCTGAATGGGTTTCTTACAAGAGCGTCATGCTAAGCGCTAGTGAACGGGGAGAGGCAGAAGTGCTCTTCGACGCCATCGAGGAATTGGATAAAAAGGCAGAGCAGCTCAGCAAGGTCAGATCGACAATTGAGAATCTGGAAAAGTCTGCTCTTGGAAAAGACATAATTTACATAGCCTATTTTCGAGATGGAGTGCCCGAGAAAATAGTTTTGCGCAACAAAAAGGACAAGGAATTCGCAGAAAAGTTCAAGTTTGTCGCCGATTTCTCCATGTTAAAAGAAGTCTACCAGTGACCGCAAGGATTAAACGGTTGAGCTGAACTCGAAGAAAGCCTCAACGAACTTTTTCATTAACTGATAAGGGTCGTCGACAACGCAGTTTATTCGGAAATAATTCATCACCGCCCTGCTCTTGACGCCTACTCCTATAACTCCGATACCAGACTTTTCAACTTTCTTAACAAACGAAATCAACGTTTCTTCTGCGTCGGCATAGCCTGATGGAAAGAAGTCGGAAACAACAACCAAGAGCTTCATTTCTTCCGTCCGCCTTTTCAAAGCCTCTGCTGCCAATAACAAGGCGTCTGGTATGTATGTCATGCCACCTTGTTCTAACCCGCCTATCCGCGCCCTTATACGGTTGGTGTAGTTTTCGGAAAAATCCTTAACCACATAGAACTTGTCGTTGAAGGCGAACTCGCTCCAAGCGTTCTGGTTTGTAAACAGGTTTCGAGCAACCTCGCTTAGGCAGAGGGCTATGCCTCGAACCGCGCCTTTAAAAAACTTGAGGCTGTGACTTGCGTCGATTAGTATGGCCCACGCGTCTTCTCTTGTCTGAAGTTCGTCTCGCACAAAGACGTCTGTTCGTCTGCTCTTGCTCGCTATAACCTGAATCGCCTCCTGCATGTCTAGGTTTCCCATCTCGTGTCTGTAGTCTTCTCCCGTTTGATTTCTGTAGAGGCGCAGCTTTTCCAAGACGCGTCTGATAGGGCTTGAAAGAAGGACTTTACCATAGATATACTCCGAAAAGTCTTCTTGTGGGAACTCAAAAGAACGAAAGCGTGAATTGGCTCCTAAGAGTCTATAACTCTCCAGAATTTTCCTCTGGGTTGCTTCATTCGACTCTAACGTAGAGAAAACCTGGGAAACCTCGCTCGCGATCGATTTTTCCATTAAGTTCTGTTGCGCTTCATCTTTTTGGATGCCTGGTACATTAAGAGCGTTCAAGGCCACTTCAAAATTTTTTTTGATCTCTTTTTCGTCGGGAACACCGTTTCCGTAAAAGATGGAATTGCAGCCATGGTTCTCAGCGTACAAGAAAGACGGCACTCCAGAGGTTGCACCGTACCCTTGAAAAGCTTGATACATGATGTCTGCGAGGGCAATTTTTTCTCTGACAGCAAACTTTTCCATATTCTGCGATATGTTTTCGCTTTGTTCCTTTCTAGCCACGATAGAAAGTTCTTTTTGCATCATGTCTTCAAAATTGTTGAGGGAAAGTATTACAACATCCGTATCTTTCTTCAGTTTGTCAGAGACTTGCCCTTTAATTGTTCCCATGGAAAAGTGTGAGATTAGAGATGCCATTAGGCGAAGAGCTGGGTTTGAGATCAGATAAACCGGCTTCATTTTAAGATATGAGAGAGTGTTTGCCATGGCAACATCGCTGATGAAGGGGGTCCAAATCGTCTTTAAGCAAGCTCTAACTGCCACGTCTTCGATGGTGCTTACAACGTACGTTGCTAAATCTATATCCTTGTCCTTTGACCATTCAGCGTAGGCTTCAAAGTCTGACGCCCCAACATGCATGCTTAAATGGAACAGAGATGCCTTGAAAGTCTGCCACAACAGCCGCTTGTGCATTTCGTTGTGTGGGTCGAAAAGCAGACCAAGGTAGCTCATTGATCCGTCATCTGTTCTCTTTGGTTTCGCTAAACAAACGACGTAGCCACGTGATTCTCTTCCAAGCGAAGGAAACGTGACATCGTCTCGGAGGCGAATCTTCACCTCTTCATGGTTCTTCTTTGTGATTTGGAACGATGTTAACCAAGCGTATTCGAAGAGGTCCAAAAGAAATGCGTCCTATTTATTTGCCGGCGAAAACAGAGTTAACCACTCTTCGAACCATTTCTTGTATCTCAACATCGTCGCTTGTTGTGCCTATGATTGTCTCTTCCGCCGCCTTCTGAGCAGTGCTTCCGTCTGCGATCAGAGTAGCCCAATTGATTAAATCGCCTGGCGAGGGCCCATATGGGAGGTCTCCATTTTTGTATTGCCTTCTCAGTTCGGCGCCAATCTTCACTACCTTATATGCGGTATCTAGATCTACTCCACTGCGTTTCTGGATAAGTGTAGCTTCGTCTGGGCAGATTTTTTCACCTACGCTCAGGTAGTCGAAGTTTATCCATACGGCCATCCTTCGTCTGAAGGCGGCGTTTAACGGTTTGGTGCCTGCGAACTCGCTTGAGAAGGGGTTCATAGATATGATAAGGTATCCATACTGGTGGCGGTGAACTATCTCGTTGTCTTTTTCTGTTAGCACGATGTGTCCACGAGTGTCTAGAAGCGGGTTCAACCGTGTGGCTATGTCTTGTTTCATCATGTTTGCTTCGTCGAGGTAGAGTATTCCGCCATTTCTGCACCACATGATTATTTGTCCATCGATCCAGTTTTCTTTTCCAAGCCCAATGTATCTTCCGAAGAGGTCATAGGTTGATGTTTGAAGCCCACAGTTGATTTCATACATGGGTAACCCGCCGATCTCGGCAACCATGTAAACGATGTGTGTTTTTCCAGTTCCGCTGGGACCGATTAGGGCGCATTGTTTGAAATAGTATAGAGCCCGTATGATGCGTTCGACGTACTTTTCACCTCGGTCTACAAATTCGGGCGTGTTTCCGGGAATCAGACTTGTAAGTGAATCGGGAAAAACATAGTCTGGATGAAGGTTGTATCGGCTTGCGCCGTATTTCAAGTAAAGGGGTGACATTTGCTCAGGCTTGAAGATTGACAAGTGCAGCTTTGCTTGATTGACTTCGGTTCTGATCTGTGTCTCATTAAAGCGTATTTTTTCCTTCTGTTTCCTCTGTCCTTGAGAACCGAATCCAAGGGCGGCTGTTTCTTCTTTCTCATTAGTGGTTGTTGCTGAAGAACTCATGCTTTTTCCCTTCTGGCTGCAGTTTAATCATAATGTTATATTGAAATTTAAGTCTTACGAAGCCATACTATTCAACGAACCCGTCACGCTCAAGGCAAGAACAGTGTGTAGCATGGTTCTACACACAAAACGACTTGACTTTTAGGTTTGAGGGTTTGTTGACAGGACGGTGAAAGCAGAGTTAGCAGTTGTTCTGTTGGGGAGGCTTATCAGCGATTGAATCCGAAGTGAACTGGGTAGACGTTTCAGTCTCAGTGGAAATCACCAGTTTGCTAGCGGTCAGACTCGGCGAGAACACTGGCTCAGCCGCTATCAGATTCGATGTAAGCGCAAAACTAGAGGAAAAAGAACGCCAAAGCAACAGAGTAGTCGTCCTGTTCGGTCTGATAGTGCGAACCAAGCCCAATGTGGTCAAATACGAGGTTGAAGGAAACGCAACGTTAACAGGTAAAGACGCGCTCATCGAAAAGATGTTAAAGATAGACCCTGAAAGCAAGGTTCCCTTCGTTTTTCATCGTGTATACCAGCACGTTTTCACTTCGATTTATATGCTCGCTTCTCTTTTAGACACGATTTATCCCCCGCCCGACCTGTTTTTTTCGGGAAAACAACAAACTCCACCTGATGGTTCGGTAAGGGTTGAACAAGGCGGAGGAGCTGCTGCAGAACAAACCAGACAAATGGTCAAGCAGGAAGGAACCGTTGCTCAATCGTCAAAGACATGAACGAGGAGCGCAAGGCAGGCTAAAGGGTAAATCAAATCACTTACGGTAAACATAAAGTGTGTGCGACGGGTAACCCAGCCTTGGGTTTTCGCAAAAGTTGTCGATTTTGACAGGTCGCCAGCCCAAGATTTCGTAGTCGTGTGAAACCACCCTGGTTCCTGACTTCAGTTCTGCCTCAAGCTTAGGCTTGACCTTGTCGTTGGCGCTGGTTGTCAAGTACAGAGTTATAACATTCGCTTGTGAAAGGTCGACTTTGAACATGTCTCCGTGAACTATTTTGACACGCCCCTCTAAACCAAGCTCAGAAACCTTGCCTGACGCCTGCTTTACCAAGTCTTCGCGCATTTCAACGCCTACTCCGCGTGCGCCGAACTCCTGCGCAGCCATGATGACCACTCTGCCGTCACCGCAGCCCAAGTCGTATAGTATTTCACCGGGTCTCAGTTCTGCGAGTGTGAGCATCTGCTTGACAACTGGAAGAGGCGTAGCGACAAAGGGTGCTATAAACAGTTTTTCAGAGTCCTCCATACCTATTCTGAAGCCTTCCGTAATTGTTTCTGCTCGATGTATATTTTCTTTTCGAAACTCTGAATCAAAAAGAGACGTGGCTTTCTGTGAAGAAATCGCCCAAAATGCTTCATTTATGCAACGTAGTTATCTGGGGCCTTCTTCTGAACGGGTCTGCGCGACTCACCGCACTTCATACAGCTCTGTTGGCACAGGTCAAGGTATTTCTCTTCGCTTTCCAAGACAGCTTCTGAGGCTTTTGAGCACAGTTGACTTTGTTCCTCGCAGCCTGCTTCGCTGCAGAGTGTTGAGATGAAGTGGCAGCACTCGGATGCGTCTTTCATGTCGAAGGCCACTCGGTTTGTGCGCACGAGAAGGCAGAGTTCTCTGGCTAGAATGCATGTCTTTACGTATTTGAATCGGCTGAGTGCCTGTTCACGTAGCTGCTTGCGACTCAATTCCATTGACATCAACAACAAATCCTTGAGGGCAAGAAACTACTCTTTCTTTGGCGCTTTTATAGTTTTGGAATCTGCGCTAACTACCACTGATTCATTTCTACAACAAAACGCTATCCGAACCTTCGCTTTAATGCGTCGCGTTCAGCTTCAATGATCAATTCGAAAAATTGATCAGAGAGTGCGTGTTCTCTTCTCAGAACTCCCAGCGCGTCTGGTGTTCGCACTCGCCGCCCAGCCAACGCAACCGCAGCTGCCTTTCCATACTTGGTCATCAATTCAGCTGTTTCCAACGCCTGTTCCAACCATCTCTGTTCGCTCTTGGTGAGTTTTTCTCCTCTTTTGTCAATTAGCGAGCGAATCTGTTCTTCCTCTCGACTGAACACGCCGAGCGCGTTGGAACCGCACTTTGGACAGGCGGGTTTGTCAGGCAGGTCGTTTATGCGGATCATCTCTGAGTAGTCCCAGTTCTGAGTGCAGACGAAAGTGCGCACCTCGTTGAGCAGTCTTGCTTTAGCCGACTCTATGAGAATGAGTTTCATCCGCTCACTCGGTATCAAATCTGTCTTCATGCTGACCCTCTCAATGCCCACTCGAGCAACTGGGCTGGCTACTCCTCCAGTTTCGAGCTTCACGACTTCGATTTCGTTCGTTTTTAGGTCGCTGAGAACATTGAGAAGTCGCTGCAGGTCCAAGTCCTTGGTGAAAACCTCTTTCAACGCCTCTTCATAAATAACCGAGCCCTCGAAACTCTTCATGAGGCTGCGCAGACTGACTGTGCCGAAGTCAACCCATTTTTTCAGGGCGCCAAACCGTCTGGCCACGTGAATCATGCGACGCTTGAACAAACCTGTTTTAACTGTTGCCTTGGTCAAGAGGTCTTTTATCGTGTCGTCTTGCATCTGTTTCAGGTCGTTGAACAAGCCAATTATTGTGTTTGAGTTTGCGTGACCAACAGTTTGGATGAAGATACGGTACGGGTCGTGCTGAACTGCAACTGAAATGCCTGTCTGCTCTGACAAGACGTGACCCATCAGCTGGGCTAGGGCTCGATTGGTCAACGAACCGAAGTTGGCGTGGATGACAACGAAGTCTTCCCAGTCTTCGACAACGATTCTGTTGTCGGTTGGAACTAGCAAGCCTCGTTGTATGTGTTCAAAGGTTTCTAGGAGTGCCCTTGATACCGAGTCGGCGTCTGCTGGATACCTCCTAGCCAACTGCACAGCGATTTCTTCTGGTTTTGTCCCTTGCCTGACTTTTTGCTCCACCAAACCCCTTATCGAAGCAACCTCCTGCGCAACTTCAAACGGAACAGGAATTTCCTCTCCAATCCAGCTTGGGATAGCGCCCGTTGGGTCGTCTACAGATTTTACGAAGATTTTGTTGCCGTAAACGTGCGAGATCTTCCATGGGCTACCTCTGATTATGAATTTGACGCCTGGCTTGCCGTATTCAGCCATGAAGGCTTCGTCTAACACTCCTATGGCGGAGTCTGAAGACTCGTCTACAACCAGGTATTGCTTCTCGTCTGGGATCATCGACAGGTTTTCAAAGTAATACTCGTACAGTGCTTTTGTTCGCCTCGGTTTGATTGCTAGCTGGTCTTCGAAAGAAACCCAAGCTAGGCGGGGGAACCGAGTGTGCATATAGGTCAGGACCTTCTGTATATCTTCTATTGTCAGGTCGGCGTAGGGGTAAGCGTTCCTGAACATATCGTATATTTCGTAGAAGTACCATCGTTTTTTCTTCATGAGCAGACCGATGATCTGGTGCGAGAGCGCGTCATAGGGCTTGTAAGGGATGTCGACAGGCTCCAATTGCTCCTTGTATGCCATACGGGCGATGACCATAGCCTCCAATGTGTCGTCCGAATCCATTGTGACGATGACTCCGTTTGCGATTCGCCCGATTCTGTGTCCGCTTCGACCCACGCGCTGAATAAGCCTGGTAACCTGCCTCGGACTCATGTACTGGATAACCAGGTCGATGCGTCCGATGTCGATGCCCAGTTCCAACGAGCTTGTTGCGACCAAGCCTTTTAGGGTGCCTTCTTTCAAGCCTTTTTCGGCTGCGATGCGAGAGGGCTTAGCTAGGGAGCCATGATGAATCGAAACCGAGAAGTTCATGTCCCATATCTTGAAGCGGCTGGCCAAAACCTCTGAAATCGCTCGCGTGTTTGTGAACAGGAGTACAGACTTCTGTTTTTCCATCAGTTGACGAATGATGCGTAGTCGAACTGCCACTTCTGGATGCGTGAACAGCGTTGAAGCCAACTCCACATCCTCAGATTTGGGTTGGGGAAACAGAATCTTCAATTGCATCAGTCGTGCAACAGGCACCCTGACAATCTCGACACCCCGACCGTTACCGACCAAGAATTGAGCGACTTTCTCTGGGCTTCCGATTGTTGCCGAGAGACCGATAAGTTGGAATTCTTTGCCAGTTATCCATCTGAGCCGCTCCAGCGCAAGCGCCAGTTGGCTACCTCTCTTGCTGTCAGCCATCTCGTGCACCTCGTCGACTATGACCCATCGCACCTGCTGTAGGTGTTGACGCATAACCCAACCTGGCATGATGGCTTGCAGGGTCTCAGGCGTGGTAATCAGGATGTCGGGTGGACTTCGTGATTGACGGGTTCTCTCAACAGTCTCGGTGTCTCCGTGTCTAACCGCCAGTTTGATATCGAGGTTGTTGCACCACCATTGTAGGCGCTCAAGCATGTCTCGGTTCAGGGCGCGAAGAGGCGTTATGTACAGCACCTTTATACCGGGAGGGTGTTCAGCTGCGGTCATTAGCATGTGAAGAACCGGAAGGAAAGCTGCTTCTGTCTTACCCGTGGCGGTTGGTGAGATTAGAAGTACGTTCTTGCCTTCCAAGATCTTGGGAATCGTCTTCTCCTGCGGCTCGGTTGGGGAAGAAAACTCCCGTTGCTCAATCAACCGTCGGATAGGCTTGACAAGCAAATCGAATGCAGTGGGGTTCTGAGGCTGCATGGATTCTGGTTCTTCTCCAGATTCAAGCATACAGCGGAAGTCTTTAGTAAAAGGGTTTTGGACTGCGCTGCCCCTGGCAAAATTCCAGCGGTAAATTTATCTTGTTTCACGCATTCTTAGACATGTTTTGCGGTGGCGCACATGGATGTAGTACTGAGCTTAATCATTATCCTCATCTCCCTGCTGATTTTGGACCAGGCAAGCCACCTGACCATAACATACGCGATTAAGGTCTCTGACGTTTCCCAGCTTGGAAAAACCGCTGTGGGTTTCAGTCTACTCGCTTTTTCCACGTCCTTGCCCGAGCTGAGCGTGGCTTTCATCGCAGCGTTCACGGGCGAGAGTGCGGTTTCTATTGGAAATGTCTTAGGCTCGAACATCGTTAACATCTGTCTTATAGTTGGTTTAGCCAGTGTCATTCTTTCTCTGAGGCGTCCACGTTCCGGAAATGTGATTCCATTGCTTGCTAAGGAAGAACTGGGCAGCCTTCACTTCGGTCTGTTCGTGTCCTCTGTCATTCCCTTGTCTCTCATTTACCTCACCCAAGCCAGCTGGTTTATCGGCTTAATTTTGATAGTGATTTTCGTTTTCTCGACATACTATATGTCAAAGATTAAAATCCCGCCGGAACAAGCAATCGTTTCGGAGGAAGAGAAGAAGAAGTTGAAACTATACGTTCTGTTCACGTTCTTAGGAGCGGTCGGTGTTGTCTTAAGCGCTTACTTTCTGGTTGAATCCGCGGTTTCCCTTGCAGAGTTTGCGGGTCTGCCCAGGATACTGATAAGTGCCACGATAGTCGCTTTCGGAACAAGCCTTCCTGAACTGAGCTTAGATTTGAGGGCTTCCTTAAAGGTCATTCAACCTTGGCCTTCGGCGATATAATAGGGAGTAGTTTCGTGAACATAACCTTGATTCTCGGAATTACCCTGTTTCTTCCAGCGCTAATAGGTACACCTTTAGTTTTTAACGTTCCTGTTTTTCAAGACTTGGTCATCTTTTCTCTAATCACCAATCTGTTCTTCTGGTATTTCTTGTCCCTTGGGAGACTGGGCTGGAGAGAAGGCGCCATATTTCTATTCATATACCTACTCTTTTTGGCAAGCACAATGGGCATTATTCAACCAAGCCGATAAGAAAGTTGTGGAATGAAGAGCTAGAGCCTAGAGCCCACATCTGACTCCAGATAGAACCCCCTTTAAGCATTCCTCTGAAGCTTAACAGGTAGCCCTCCTCTATTATTTTCTGCAATGAATCTCTAATCTGATTAAATATGTTTGGACTCTGGTTGTGACATAATATTCCCTCAAGAGCCTTCTTCTCGAGAGCTTGCTTTCGTTCACCCACGCAATTTTGTTGCTGTATCGTGACAGTCACATAGTCTTAAGTAATGAAACGCAGAATGAAAAAGTGTGTGCAGGAGGAATCTGATGAGGCGGTGTTCCCTTTTCCTTGCTGTCGTAACAGTGGTTTTCATCTTCACCACATTGAGCTGGGGCGTTGCGTTAGCGCACACTCCTTCACCAAATCCCTGTAATGATGCAGTCTGCTACATAGATATTCGAGACAATTCTTTTGTTCTTTCGGCTATAACCATTCTTTCGCCCAACCCAACAACTGGAGATACAGTCACGGTTTCATGGTTCAACCATGGTATAAGTCTCCACTCAGTAACAACAGGCTTTTTTGGGTCGCCTGATGGAATAATCGACCGTGATGTGCCACCGGGAACCTTCTACAACCTGACCATAACCCAGAGCCTTTATGCACAGATTCTCAGCGTGTATTCAAACGGAGTCGTGCCGTACTATTGCAAGTATCACTTTGGAATGACGGCGACGTTAACAATCTCCACGACGCCCGTGCCCGAGTTTTCGCCGCTCACGTTTCTGTTGACGATTGCCTTGATTTCCATAGGCTTCGCCACTCTCATCCGTTATCGTAAACGTCAAACCCTCCAACAAGACCATGTGAATTCTCCTGCACATTTCCCGTCATAGTTTGCATTTTTATTTTGTTCCCAATTTCTGGTTAAGAAAGACATAAGTGTCAGCGGCTCCGATGAGCAGTTTGTTGGAGGCAAAAAATGAAAGGTAAAGATGCTTTTGCACTGTTAGCTTTGATTTTAGGCGTTGTTGGCGGCATCCTCTTGCTTAAGGTAGCAATTGACGCTTTGCCAAGACTTTTGGAAGGAAGAGGAGAAATTAGCGTTGAACTACTTGTGATTGTTGGAATCGGAATCGTCGCAATTGCAGCCAGCGCCATGATCTGGAAAGGATCGTACTTCTCGGCAGGACTAGTAAACATAGTTTTAGGAGTCGTAGCGATTTTCTATGGAAAAGACACCGGAGGCATACTGATACTCGTCAGCGGCATACTTGGTGTTGTAGCACCCAGAGTGAAAGACTAAAAGCGCAAAAAATGTGCAGTTCTTCTTTACCCATCGCCTCTGGCTCATCGTAATGCATGACAGTCCGAATCATTAAAAACGCCTGGAGCCTTCACAGAAATAGATGAGGCAAGAATGTCTTTGGAAAGCACGTTAAAAAGCAGAGGCAGCATGCTAGAACTTATACGAAAAGGTTTATAGAGCAACCATTGGAGATATCCCCCGCAAAATCCCCTTTTTTTCAAAGTGAAACGCTCTCTAAAATAGCCTGACGCCTCAGAAGTTTTAATTTCAAAAAGGTCTCAGAAATAAGACCCGATCCAATGAACTGTGTAGGTGGCATTTTCACTTCTTTTCTTAAACATCCCGAACAAAACAGAAAGCAGCGGTTGCCTGGTCTAACCTCAAAGATTATCCTATGAGGCATATATACTAACGGGAATAGTAATCATTCTTACGTTATTCGAAACTCCATTTTCTTTTTTTATTTCTTCAGAAACTCTTTTTGCAAGTAATTGTCCCCCATGCTCATAAGTCTCGAAAGCATGAAGTCGAATATGGACATCTGCTTTATCAAAGCTATGAAGGATTACTTCTATTGATATTTCATCTGCTTTGACGATATCATTTATGGTCTTTTTTGTCGTTTCTCTTATTTTCTTTTCAATTTGTAGAGGTTTGGATCCAACTCCACACAAGTACAGAACTGGCATACTGCCTATAAGGTCTAAACAAACCACGTTAATCATAAGTAGACCAAAAGATTGAAGGATTATGTCGGGGCGATTAAAAGCCAGTCCTATTCCCACAACCGCTGCTGGTGGAATCAAGGAAACTGCAATCTCAGCTCCAATCATCACATCCAACAGCTGTTGCCATGGCTCTGAAACTATTCTGGGAGTGGCAACCAATGAGAGAGAAGCAGCAGCACCAGATACTAAGGCAACAAAACTCGCAAGATATATGGATTGAAGTGTCGGAAACGTTCTGGCAATTATCGTTGGCGTTACAGTAATTTCTGGTGCCAACCGTAAGAAAACCAGAGTAACAAAAAATGCTAAAGTAGACCCTATAGCCATTAAACCAACTAGCTGTTTAACCAACCCTCTGGTAACAGTTTTCCACTTCTTGTATATCCCTCCTATACAAACAGCCCTTGAAGGACTCAAAAAGGGCGCAATGCACATGGAGCCAATTATTACTGGAATACTGTTGGATAACAAGCCCCCAGTGGCAAGAAGGGCTGATGCTACAACGAGAGCAAAAAAGCCAATTGAAAATTCACTTCCTTCTTCACTATAACGCTCTAAGTTAGAATAAAAGTTACTAACACCCCAAACGTTCATAAGATGCTCCCCCGTAGATTATTCATATTTAATTTTAACACTATTCTTAAATTTAAACAACCGCCTAATTATATGAATGGTGGAAAGTATGCGCCCATCTGAAT
>Ga0315314_1000767_pt1 | contig 31976 bp, 28 predicted proteins | sample TDP9_MG_FD_203631 | JGI IMG/M metagenome (GOLD analysis project Ga0315314, IMG submission 203631) | Freshwater sediment microbial communities from Lake Towuti, South Sulawesi, Indonesia - TDP9 | ecosystem: Environmental > Aquatic > Freshwater > Lake > Sediment | place: Indonesia: South Sulawesi... | reverse complement strand
CAGGCGACGCCCTTCTCTTGAGCTGACTGGGATCCCTGACCCTTCTTCTTGAGATATTCATTTATCTTCTTCGTAGTGCTGATGTCCATGAGCTTAGGTTCGGTAAAGACCTTTCTAGCCTTTTCAGCCTCCTCCACAGTAACCTCTCTAGGGAGCGGAGGCTTTTTCTCCAACTCCCCTACTGATTGAACATATTTCTCAGCAGCTTCCCCCACCAATTCACGAACTCTCTTCTCTGAAACACCAGCCAAGACTCAGACCTCTACAGGATAATCTCCTCTGCCTTTCATATATGAATTTCCACGATGTTCCCCACGATAACGATAAGGATAATCAAAATAATGAGTTTGGAATATTCCATGGAATATTCCACTGGAATATTCAATGTAATATTCCATTGTTTTTTAAAAAATGGAATATTCGGAATATTTTGCGAATATTCATCGAGCAAGCCAACGCTTACATAAAGGAATGGAATATATTCCATTGGCCAACAATGTCCAAAGAAAGTAAACGGTTGGTATCGCTGAGAAACTCATTAGGCTGGTGGAGCTGAAAATTCACGGAAGATAGAGACTTCCAAGACTGATTTCTTGCTCGAACTTCCCTTTTCTTATTCCGGTGAGGATAGATAATTCTTTTCGGTTGCTCAAGCTCGCTGAAGCTTCCTAAAATCCATCGTGTACAGATTCCTGCTGCAGCTCACATAGGTTCAGCCTCGGAGAGTGTCAGCTTGTCCAAATCTGCTCTCCAGCGAATGCTATGAGCCTCTCGCAGATTGAGAAGACCTTCCTCGCTGCTTCCAGTGCTTTATTCGAGTCCTGCTCCGTGAATAGGGCTGAGGCCGGCTTGAACTCTGCCTCGTTTCCATACATGGCAGGTCCTCTTTTTCTGTTGAGGTCCATGGATATCTCGACGAGGCTCGGGATCTCTGAGGTGAACCATGATGGGAGATCTTCTCTACTCTGGAGGGTTTCGAGGACATCTCCGACATCATGCTTGAGAGGATACTCGATGGCTAAAAGTCTGAGAACGGCCTTCAGAGCAAGCTCCACGCATTCTTGCGCTCTCCTGATCGACGTTGCGAAATCGGCTGTTGAGGAGGAGTCTTCAGCCTGTCTAAGGTTTGTTCTCGCCCTCTTTATGTAGTCTTCAGCCATGACTCTAGTATTCATATCTGGACCTCCTCTCCAAGCTTTAGGGTTGGCTTGAGATTCCAGAACCAGCTTCCATCCTGAAGCCTAACCTTTACTGCACCCAACTCTTTGAGCTTGATCCTGACCGCGTCCAGCTCCCTCTTGAGGACGCCCCTGTCGAGGAGGATGATTGAGTCTGTTAGCAGGTCGAGCAATATCGGGGGATGCCTCAGCAGCTCACTTGGTGTTAGAATGTGTTCCTCAAGGCTTGGAGAACAACCCTTGTTACGTTTAAACCGTGCATACTCAAAAGTTCTTCTGAGCTCTCGGTTAACGTCAAGGAGCATATCGATCCTAGAACCAAGGGAGATTCCCTCAAGCCCCTCGATCACCAATAGAATGTCTATGTCGCTTTCAGGAAAGTGTTCACAACCTCTTGCAACCGAACCGAATACGGCGACTGAAACCAATCTCTCACCGAACCTTTTCTCGAGTAAGTCTGTGTACTTTTGAAGGATCAGCTGCAAATCCTGGTCCAATCTGCTCATCCACACTTCCGATTCTATCAATTTAGCCACTGATCTACGCGCTCATAAATGATATGGCTGGAAAGGAAGCTTGAGACTCTTCATCTGTTATCTATGTCCAACAGAGGAGCTCTAGAGTTCTTGCTTAACATCTTTTCCGGTATATGGAAGAGATTCGATGTGTAACTGTGATGCTCTTAAATAGTGATTGGACAAGATATTTACCGAAGAGAATGAAGCGCTCACTGAGAGAGTTTCTCACTCCAAGGCCGATGAACGCGGCTGTGTTTGCCTCATTGCTAGTAGTTACGGCAATAGTTTTTCTTCTCTCTTTCTCTGGGCGATTACCACCATTGCCATATCCCGTATGGTTCCTAGCCCTCCCCTTCTACATCTATCACAATTACATTCTAAAGAGCAACTTCATAGTTCTTGACTATAGATACGGACTTGTTATCCTCATTCAATTATGCTACTGGTATTTTATCTCCTGTATATTGACTTGGATCTATCAAAGGGTTAGGAGGAAGTGAGACGGGATGAAGTTTGAGTCTATCAAACCTCTCTTAGTTCTCGCCACTCTACTATTTTCTGTCGCTTATTCACTAACGCCGACTGCGGAGGCCCAGAAAACAAATCTATTCAGGTGTGGAGGACTAGTAGTGAAAGATAGGGATCCTTTTAGAGAACTACAGGCGAAGACGAAGAGTGAGCCGATTGTGACGGAACATTTCACGGTATGGAATCCCTTCAGCTTCCCGGAGGATTACGTCTTGAGGGTTAGTGAATGCGCAGAATATAGCTGGAACACTGAGGTCAACCAATTTGGATTTAGAGCTCCGCCCGACAGCATGATAGATATCGTCGTTTTGGATCTAGATATTTATGGCTGGTTGGGAGTGACCTTTTTCATTCCAGTGGTGAACAGAATCGCAATTGGTATCGACAACGACATTCCTTGGCCATCGGTGAATACCACTGTGGCGCATGAAGTCTTTCACGCAGTTCAAGCCTCATATGACTTTTACGAAGGACTTTGGATCATTGAAGGGACGGCGACATATATGATGGATGAAGTTTACGACTATGTCAATGATTATGTCGGTTGGGCGAATGAGCTTCTACTAGATCCAGATAGATCGCTCACGAGTTTATCGTACAACTCTGTTCTCTACTGGAAGTATCTCTCAGAGCATTACGGCGGGGTTCCCGTTGTCAGAACTATCCTACAAGAAACTGTGGCTTCAGATGGAGTGGATGCTGTTGATAAGGCGCTACAACTGTATGGGACCTCGTATCAAACTAGCTTTATCGAGTGGACTGTTGCCAACTACTTGATAGGGACCTATGAGTTCAACGGGAAAACGGTAACTTTCTACAGTGATGACGCGGCATCGCGATATTCCCCGGCGAGAGTAAATCTGCCTCCCGACTACGCTTTTGCGGGAACCGTTATTGACATGACTGGGGAAGTGAGTTACTACGCAACCGATTATCTCGACGTAAGATCAACCGTCGGCACTTTGACTATCTCATGCGTCACTCCAAAGACGACGGATGAGAACCCTATAAAGATCCTTCTAATACGCGACTCCCAAGTCACTGAGGTTGAGTTTCTTTCGCATTCTACCAACTTTCAAGTATCAAACGCTAATAACTACGACAAGATAGCCCTCATCATTCACCTGTATGAAGGACAATCCGACCTCGTACACTACGAAGCGCGCATCACGACTTAGAAGACTGGCTGCGACCTGACTTCTTTACAGAGAGCGATAGGGTTCCAAGCTATTTGGTTAAACGTGGACATTCGTAGCCCCGGCTATACCGCATACCTATCCTCATGAGGCTTAGCAGGTCCAAGAGCGCATTTCTCACCGGCCAAGATTCGATTATGATCGGGTTAAAGGAGACGATGGAGGCGGCCTGTGAAAATAGTTGGTCACGTACTCCACACCTACACCGATCGCGAGAGTTGAGTGAAATGTTTCTCGCTCTCGGCTATTGCCATATATTAGTCCACCGGCTCGGGTCTAGGTTGGGAGGATCATTTTTCTCTCGGTAGTACGGCTTCTATGACGAAGGGCCGCTTTTCAGCTATCTTAAAAAAATGGGATTCATTCTGGTTTTATTAGCTGTCAACCGTGGGTTGCTATGATCCACATGAAGTAGCCTGCAGGGAAACCGCCAGGACACGATGTGTATCCTACCCAGAACGTGTACGTGCCCGCATTCAGGACGACCGTAACAACGACAATTTTAGGTGATTTCGCGCTGGCTCCAACTTTTGTTGACGATGGATAGAATATGGCAATGGTATCGCCCATAATATAACCATCAGCCAAAACGATTGTTATCGTAAGCTTTGTAGTCAGCGTAATAACATATGTGTCTCGGTCAGAGAGACTAGCTATACCATGGCCCTCGACATATTCAGATTGTCCCTCACCGCTGAAAGTAAACGTGTAGCTCGTACCGGGTGATTCAACGACACCTATACCGTTTCCGCTCGCAGCGTAAGACTCCCCAACAAACATTATTGAAAGCACTGCGACCGCGATGAGACCCAAAACCATCTTAGTCTTCATTAAATGTTTCATTCTCACACCTCCTTCATTTGTTGGGTACTGTTATCATTGCGCCCCTCCTAGGCGCTCCTGTGAACAGAGAAATCAGCGAACTCCACACAGGGCAACAGTGAGTCTAAGGATACGAGTACTGTTGTGCATGTCTAAGGACTTCAGGCTTTCGGTATCTTATATAAACGATCTGACAAGCCCAAGGTCTTCTCAATAGAGAACGATGAGCACTCGTGAACTCGTTCGTTTGAGTTCGGTGTAATCGGATTCAGTGCTGTACAGATCGGATGGAAAGGAATACGCCTTTTAAAGCCCATGATAAACCCTCCTTAGCGCTACCTGCAACATTCCAACAGAATCTGAGAACTACTTCAATTTGCTTCCGCAATTGTAGCAGAATGTTGCGTCTTCATCGTTCAGGGTCTTGCAGCTTGAGCATCTGACCATCACCCTCTGGCTCGGCGTAGGAATCACCGCCATCTGTTGCCGCCGTTGTTTACGTCTCCAAAACCAAACTGCTGCGAGTATGAGGATGATGGCCACGAGTATGAGGATAATTGCCATTATCCATGGTCTTATGAACGGCATAGTACATCATCAAAATCTAGTTCATGCCTGTAGAAAAATCTTTCAACAACTGATGGAATTGGTTGGACTCGAAGTACCCTGAGAAATCTCGATAGGACGCTGGTTGGCGTGTGAAAGTTCGGAGTCTGGCGCTATGCATCAAGTGAAACCTCAAATGTCTAATCTCCGCTACGACGAGGATGGAGAGGAGTAGAGCTATTGAAGGCCCCATCGGAAACTCAGGGATCGAAGCCTCAGATCGAGACAGAAGAAAGTTCAAAGTCAGTTCTGAAGCATGCTCCACAGAGACGCTTGTCGCAACCACTTGACTCTCATATCCCGTAGAAGATGCTGTAGCGTTGTAGACTCCTGTTTCAAGATATGTGCCGTAGAAGCCGTCAAGCGTCGGGGTGGAGACGTCTCCAATTTTGACATCTGCCCAAGAGAGAAGTTTGAGGTCTCCAAGCCAATCGTACCCGTAGACGTTTCCTTCGACATGAGCCATCCTATGGAGGCAAATCGTGAGAGAGAAAAGGCTTCCTGAAGTAACATTCACCATAACCCTCTCCGTCTGCAAGTAGCCTGTAACATACACATCAACCCAGTAACTGCCGTTGGGCAGACCGTAGTCCCACATATGACCTGCGTGAACCGTATAGTAATCCAGGAATCCGAACAGGCTCACAACCTTCACAGACTCAGTCCCAAGCGTATCAATAGTCGCAGCCACCAGCCTCTCATCCAACCCCCTCAGCTCAGCCCTAACATAGCGTGCTTCAGGTGGAGCAAAAATATTCTCCTTCTCGAAGATTAGAGTCAAAGCCAATCTAGCGCCGATGAAAACATCAAGTGTCAAATCAACTGAAGCTCCCGCAATCGCAGTGAAGAATACTTCTCCATCCTGAAGATAACCGACTGTGTACACCTTGATCGTATAGGTTCCACCAGTCAAACTCGTCGGATAGAACTCCGAACTCCACAAGACACCCTTCATGAAGGCTTCATCAAGCCCATACTCATTGCCTTCAAAGTATCCTGAAACGCAATTCTTAGCGGGATCCTGCTCCATAGAAAAAGTTCCAACAACGCCATACGCAGAGTCATAAATAGCAACGTCTACGGGAGCGCCTGAATACAACCAGTTCACGGGCGCTGCAGGATCCCCCACGCCTCTCGATCTAACCGTCAATTCCAATGCTGAACCCTTCAGAAGATCGAGGCTCAATTTTGAGGAAGCATCAGCTGAAAGGGTGGTTGAGCCTTTGGGGAAAGGATACTGCTGCATGTAACCCTTAACATAGACTTTGAAGTAGTAGGTTCCCTCAATCAATCCATAGTCTCTCAACAGCCGATAGCGATACAAGCTATACTTCTTTCCATCCAAGTCAGGCCCAGCCATGCCTAAGCCATTGACGAACAAACTGACATTAACATCGCCCGTACGCACCGTTGTGAAATTGAACCCTCTAAACTCATTCGTCACAGAATCGTAGGCTTCGATGACAAGCAATCGATCACTAGGTATAGGAGCAGCCCCACCGAACGCACTCTTGAAGTATACTTCGACATTGAAGTAGCCCCCTCTCCAAAGATCGAACTCAACATAGATCCTCCCTGGATATTGAACTGACGGCACGATGACGAGCTTAGCCTCATCTTGAACATACTGATTGACGTAAGCCTTCAAGTAGTATATTCCAGCGTTCAGTCCAGAGACGTATCCAGCCTCAGCCTGCCCCGGTATATACCCGGAGTACTCGACAGCGCCTCCCAAGGAGAAGTTGTATGTAGAAGTATTCAGGTCCACAAACTCGGTTGGAGCCGAAGGAGATGGAGTGAAAGCCAGAAGCTTACCATCCTCATCCAAGACTTCGATCGTAATAGGGCGGGGTGCTGACCAGTTGACAGGCCCTATTGCAGATTTGGAGTGCACCCTCCCCTCAAGCACAGCGCCTGGAATCAAATACACGTTGACCCCTCTAAGGGATTGACCTTTCAGAACAGTGACAGATCGGCTTAACGTTGTAGGCTCATATCCAGCAGCATATGCCGATATGTTATATGTCCCCTCTGCGAGCCCGTCCAAGATGTAGTGACCTCTATCAGATTGATTGAAATAGGCTTGGGCCGTCACCAACCTTCCATCAGGAGTCTTACCCTCAGCCACAACTTTGCCTGGAGCATCGATCGGCTCACCGTATCCGTACTGGCTTCCAATTCGAATTTGGCCTTCCACGTAGGCAGGGTCAACCCCAGCCTTAACGAGGAGGGTCGGGTAGTAAAAAGGATTAATCGAAACCCAACCCTCAAGTAGGTGATAAGTGAAAACTTTGAAGAAGAATCTTCCCGCCACCTCTGGAGAATTCATACCCTTGACACGCACGAAGTAATGTGTATCGGGATTAAGCAAACCCAAAACTCGGAGATCCCACCATAAGGGACCGTTTGGATCTCTCTCATCCAGTTGGACGACGCTGATGTCACCGTAATCCGCTGTAATGTTTGTGAGGATATTTGAGGTGTCCACTATCCCTGGAGCCTCCAAAGACTCCCAGAATCCAGTGAAGTCTGGAGGAATCAGAACCCTTACACCTCCTCTAACGTCGACAACAGTTATATTGAACCATAGGTCACCAGACTGGCCAATCAATATAGCACCGTCAGGCGAGTACCTATCCCCCATAACCTCCTCAGGCCTAACGTGGTAGTATTTAGGATAGAAGAAACCAGGGGAGACGTTCACTCGATCAGACTCTTCAGTAACCGGCGACGATTCGTATGCCTGCCCCGGCGCCATTTGAAAGAGACTTGACGAAGCAAAGAGAACTAACGCGAACAAGAGTAGCACGAATATAGGTCTTCTACGTCTCATTTCACTTTTCAACATCGGAGGTTAGTTGCCGTCATGGTATATGGAACTTTCGGGCGGGAAATTGAAAGCGCTCTAAACGGTTGTAAACGCTCTCACAACATACACGAGCCAAGAGCTAGTTCATAACCCTACATGAATCGGCTTCATCGACTGGGGTGATAATAGCAATGGAAGTTCCGATTCGCCTTGCTTCGATCCATCGTTTGGATTCTCTCCCAGATCTTATTATTCTTTCCAGCGTATCCCTTGTAGTGCGTCTCAAAATGGTACTCATCACCGTGCAAACTGCCACGGTAGACTGTTCAGATGGGCTGAACAGAAGAACCTTAGACCCGGGTCCTCCTCCTAGGAGAGACAGGTTTTTCAAAAAGTTTCGATGAAGAGAAAATGACTGAGAATAGCAGTTCCCCTTGTTGCAACTCCTCTCTACTGGAAGCTGAAAAGGCGTTGACTTGGTCGTGGTGTTCTTGGGTTAAGGCATCCTTATCTCGATCGGCCATCTGGGGTCGAGTTGAGTTATTATGACATCAAGGTCACCGTCGGGCGGAGTGGCTGGAGGATAATTCCCTAGATTATCAGTTGTTACCGTTACTGTCGCTTTGACCACACCATACTGCTTCACTATCGCCTTGATGTAATCCACTTGGATACCATCCGAGAGGTATGGAACAAAGATCTGAACTAGGTTTACTCTCCTCACATAAGGATATTCGGGTGGAACTAGAATTGTGCTCGTCGACCAAACGCCATCACTCCCTACCAAATAACCTTGGATCATCCCATTAACATCAACTTCATTGCCCACCGGTGTCTCATCCACGTCCCAAGCACGAATCTCCAGCTCTATAGTAACACCGGGCGGGACCTCTTGGAGCCAGCTGAAATCACTCCAGTTGACACTATCACTCGTCCCGCTCCGCGCTACTCCTTGACCGACGCCAGCAGAGAGTAGCAGCGAAACGATGGCAATAGAGACAAAGGTCAGCCCCATCAATATCCTAAAAGAGAACTCAAAATTGATTCTCACATTACACTCTCTCTGGATGACACGTGAAGTTTCGCTACTTAAGTCTTCCTAGTACGCTCAGCGCCTTCTTTCTAAAAGTTTGAAAAGGGATTCTGAGCTACGTGGTCCTGCCAAAGTAGGCTAAGCATACACATAGAAAGGCCTGCTCAAGATGTGTTGCAAGGTGAAAGCGAGTCGCTGGACTCCAAAGGCAAGACATGCGGGTTCATCTCGAACTTCGAGTGGAATCGGTGAGCTCAAAACGAAATCGAATTCTAGGGCTAACCGTCAACCTTGAACTTGGGGCTGCAACAGATTGTTCCCTTTGTTTCGAATCGCCTTAAACAAGAGCGGCGCTAGCAACATCACTGATACAATCAATCCTGCACCCGTGAACAGAGGCGCGTCTAAACTCTGGAAAGTTTGGAAAGACGTGGGCTCCATAAGCATTCGGCCGCTTAAGCTGAAACTTGGAGAACTTCCTATATGCGCTTCCAACCCAACTTGAAGCCAAACCGAGTAGCTATAGAGAGGCCAAAAGATCGGCGTGTACCCTGTGAAGAGATCTAGGACCGAATGCGATGCTAAGGCCAACAATGCCAACGCAAGGAGATCTCGATTCTCAGCTTTATGGCACAGATGTAACAGCGCTCCCGTCGCGATCAATGGGATCAAGATCGAATGGGAGATCGACCTGTGGACGTGGAAGAAAGCATCCAGATCAGGGATCAAGGCTATAACCGAGATCGGCAACGCCTTCCTAATTCCTGTCCCACAAATTACCAGCAGGACGAAGGGTATAGTGAGATGTAGGAGAGGCTCCATTCGAATCACGCCAGCCGCGTTGAATTGTTAGCCCTCAGTCGCTTTCTGGCCTCCCTCTTTCCGAAGCGTGAAAAGGTCCTCAGCAACCGATCTGCCTCGAGGGCTCCGCTCATAAGCCCAGACGAGCAGGACTATCGGGGTCAAGGCGATCCAGAGAAATCCGAAGAGCTTCAGTTCATCAGGCACGTAGTTATAATGGAGGATCGCTAGCGTATTGTAGAGTAGGGTCTCGACAGAGTAGCACCATGGAATCATTACGATGCTCCATAGAGTCGGCCTCTTCTTGAATACGTAAGCTATCAAGGCGAAGAGGAAGGGGCCGAAGTAGTAGTCAGCGGCTGAGAGCGCAAAGATAGCGCTCCCGTAAGGAGAATATAACAGGTACTCAACGTTGACCTCGAACTGCCCAACCTCCCTAACCGTATCAGCGATGACAAGCTCATCAAAGAGTTGGTCGAAGGGGTAGTCACGCCAATTCACGTACATTCGCGCTACAGGAGATATAAACTCGACGAATGCTCCGCTCGGAAACCTCTGGTTTGTGATCAGAGCTATCGTCCACTCTTTAACCGGACGATCCACCCAAGTAGGAATCTCTTGCCTAATGAATACAACGACAGGCTTCTCTTGAAAAACGATGAAACTTCTAATGCCGTGGGGGAGAGACCCGCTAGGGATGTCTTCAGAATAAATGACGAGGCCAGAATGACTCAGATTGGAGTGAACCAAGTAAGGTATAAGCAAGGCGAAGTATAGGCAGAACACCAGCAGTACGACGAAGGCCCATGCGAAAGCGTTCCTCCTACCAGTATCTACCAAATCTCAACACCCAACCTCCGAAGAGCGATATAGATACCGATTACCGCTGCCACAGCCCCTCCAATAAAGTAGTAGTAGTAGGTTGGAATGAACGGTTGAACCTCGTAGACCGCCATCTCGTAGTTCTTGGTGAGAGAATAGACCTTTCCAGCAGGGTCCTTGAAGGTAATGTTTATCGTCAAGAACCGAATTCCTTCATCCGCCTCTGGACTGACATGTATGCCGAATATGATGGTCTTCGTAGTTCCACGGTCTATCTGACCCACATAAGCTATGCTGCTTGTGAGGAGTTCCTCCCCGTTAAGTATCTTTATAGTGACATCTCGAGCAACTTCAGTCCCAACATTGATGAGTTGAATCGTCAATAGCCCGTCAGTGGACGGGTTGAGCTGCGTCGGATCAACCGTTATGTCCTGAATCTGGATCTCAGGGATTCCGCAGACCACAACTCCAAACTCACCGAGGCTCATATAGGTGTAGTCATTCAGATCTGAATAGGACAAAGCATAAGCTATCGTGTAAGTTCTAGTCCTCGCTGAAGAGTCGATGGAGAACGTGCACCTCAAAGTGCAGTTATCGCCTGCTTCAAGTTCTCCAATGTTCATGGCTGTGCCTGATCCGACCAAAGCGAATGGGTAGGATAGATTGAGGTTTAAGACAGCCGTCACCGCCTTCACTTCCCCAACATTCCGAATATTCAATTCGGCGCTGAAATTCCCGCCGACCGTCACCGACTCAGGGGTAATCTTAACATCGGATACTAGAAGTATTGGTGCGGGGGACCTCCGTTCCATAGTGAATTCGACATATACATTGCTGCTAGCAACTCTAACGGTCTGAGTCTTCTCTTCTCCATTGAAGACAACGACATCGTACAGTCGTCCCCCACCCTCCAATGGCTTGCTAGTCCATGTACCCTTCGCTGTGAGACCTGAATCGACAAGTTCACCCCTAAAAACCTCAACAGTCACTCCGTCGTAATCCACAGAGTATTGATCCACGACCCGTACCTGTATCAGGTACAACATCTGCGAAGAGGCAGGGGTCAGATAGTGAGCTAGGAGGCAGGTCGCCAAGACAAGTATCATAAGACACTGGTGCCAAGATCTCAAGTGACCGGTCATTTCTCCTTTAGCTGCAACTGTGTATTGCAATATCACATATATAAAAACGCAACCAGTCTTTTCTTGCTGCGCGATAAATAGAAATATCTACGCCATGCCAGCAATTGTTGTCTCGAGGTTCGAAGAGATGATTGTTGATTGAAGGTTTGCTTGATTTCGTATGAATTTCCTCCAACCGTAGGCGGTGAAGGGGTCTACACCTACACGCTTCTGAGAGGATTGGCAAGAACTCGATCTGTAGACTTAGCCTTGATAGTTGGCGATCGACCAGTTGACAGACAACTTGATGGAAAAGTTGAAATATACTATACCGAAAATGTAGGGAGAGCACCGTTCAGACTGCTATCCTTCTCAACCTCCGCTAGACGCAAGATTAACGAACTCTTAGGAAGGAGTGAAGTAGACATCATCCATTACACCAACGACTACTGCGGTTTCGCTCTTCCTAGACGAAGAGAGGACAAGCCGCTAGTTGCAACTATGCATCATCCATATGCGCTGGAAGCTCGATTATATCGGAGGGTAGTGGGATGGGACATGTACAATCTCCTACATTATCAATTGGCAAGAAGGCCTCTTCTTCTGAATATGCTTCAGAGGAATCTCTGCATCAAGAGTCGGAGACTGATAGCTGTAAGCAGATTCTCAGCCTCGAGCGTTATCAAAGAGCATCGAATCCCCTGGAAGAAAGTTACAGTGGTACCGAATGGCGTAGATCAAGAAATGTTCAGACCTGAAACGGAGGGGGCTGATATGAGGGAGAGGTGGGGGGTTTCTTCTGAGAGAGTCTTGCTTTTCACTGGCAGGCTCGATCACTCCAAAGGTTTAAGATATTTGATGGAAGCTTTCAATAGGATAGTTCAGAAGTTTGCCGACGTTAAACTCGTGATTGTGGGTGAAGGTATTCTGAAGAATCAGCTTCTCCAATTTACGAAGAAGAGGAAGCTGCAGGGTTCGGTGAAGTTCATAGGTAGGTTGGATGCTGAGAGCTTGCCGAGGGCTTATGCAGCAGCCGATATTGTTGTGTGTCCTTCTCTGATGGAGGGTTTCGGTCTATCATTGATCGAGGCGATGGCGGTGGGTAAGCCATGCATCGCTGCAGCTTCAGGCGGGATGAGAGAGATAGTGGCGAATGGGGAGAACGGGGTTCTCGTCCGCCCGGCAGATTCAGAAGCCCTTCGAGGAGCAATCGAAATGCTACTATTAGATTCGAATCTTTGCAGAAGATTAGGCGTAGCCGCTAGAAAGAAGATCGAAAGGGATTTCACTTTGGAGAAGATGGCGGAACGAACCGTCGCCGTCTATGAGGGTGCACTGACTGGGAATGGCTCAAGTGGATGCGACTTCGTTGAGGAGGAGCGTAGTTCTGAAGCCCACTGTTCTTAGCTACTTCATCCTCGCAATCTTATTGGTCTCTGTCATCTCGGGCATTATTCCCTCTTGCTACTCGGAAGAGCAAATCACCCCTCAGCCTACCGGTTCAGGGGTAATCAACCGAGAAAGGTTCTCGAGAAGTGTTCCTAACATCATGATCGTTGGGCAAACATACATGGTCGTAGTCGAGGTGACCAATACAGGCTCAACCGAATCTGGATTCATCGTCGAGCTGAACTGGCCTTTCAGGGCTTCCTTAAAGTACTTCTTCATCTCTGGAATTCTCTGGAAAAGGAGTATCGTTCTAGCGCCGGGACAGTCGGGTGGGCTCCAGTTTGCCATAATGCCTTTGGTCGAACATGCTGGCCAACTGGAGATTGTAGCTTCTCTATATTTGTTCGCTGAAGATACAACGATCCTTCTTGATAGCGCATCAACGACGGTCTATCAACTGAAGTTGTCGGTTCCTGAAGAGTTATTGACGTGGATACTTATTGTCTGCGTGTCTCTCCTAGCGATGGCGGTTACGATCCTATTCTTCAAGAAGCCAGCTTGGAGACGTGACCTCGCGGTTTCGCTGTTCGTTTTCGCCTCGGCGATAATACTGAGAGCACCGAATCCACTCAACGTCGCTATCCACCCTGATGAGATCATAATCTGGCAGGTCGGCTGCAACGTACTATACAACAACTGGACATGGACTACAGAAATGATGTTGAACCCTTACCCACCAGTATATTGGTACTTGGAAGCATTTATGATCTATCTGGCTGGGACTCAATTCGAAGTGTTCAGGTTTTTCTCGGTCGTGGCGAGCAGCTTGACAGCGGTTGTAGTCTATATGCTCGGCAAGTCCATCTTCAACCGTCTGACAGGCTTCCTTTCAGCCGTTCTTTTCTCCTTTAGCAGCTACACCATCCTTGTCTCTCGCATCTCCTTAACCGACTCGTTTGTTCTACTCATTGCTTTAGGCTCTGTCTATTTTCTTTGGAGAGGCTACCATTCTAAAGAAACGAAATACATGGCTCTCTCAGGCGTTCTGCTTGGATTGGCTTTCGATACGAAATATATCGCGGCCTGCGCGTTTCTCGGTTCCCTGATGTTTATCGCTTGGGTCAGTAGAGACTTGAAGTCGATATTCAGAAAAAATTCCTTGATCTGGCTGATCTCATTCATCGTAGTTATATCACCTGTTCAAATCTCGCTGCTGATGAATCAGGCGAATCCGTATCTGATCTACTGGGAGTACTATGCATTTCCACAGACTCGCGAGGTCCCTCAGATGTACCTTATGGACATTCCTGCAGAAGGGCTGAGGCTCTTTATCTACGTTCTCACGAGATCCGCGAACCCTTGGCTGCCGTGGATAGATATCTTGGAGTTCATATCGGTAACTCTACTTCCTTTGGCGGTGATATACCACATATATCCCTCTTTGAAAGCGAGACCTAGAGAGAGCTTTCTCGTGATCTCATTTCTAGCCACTTTGCCGCCACTGATAATTCCATCTATGCATTCATACTGGACGATCTACTCTTTCCCGTACCTTTTCATCATGGTTACAAACCTCGCAGTTCAAGCTTGGCGCGGCTTTTCCAACTCCAAGTTGGTGAAGGCTTTTCCGAGATTGATGAAATATGTAGGCGCTTTGAGGGCTGCAACGCTGTTCCTGGCAGTGGTGTTCTTTTCTTCTCAACTCATAACTGGAGTAGTCTCGCCAGCGATAGATAAAGGAGAGTTCGAAAGCTTCCGGCAGGCGATGATCTTTGTCAAGGACAGGGTTGATTCAGGTGACATTATAGCCGACCTCACTGGAAGGCGAGCGCTATACTACATCAACGAATACGACCTTAACATCACAGAGATTCCATTTGCATATACCCCCCCGGAACAGAAGCCGGAAGTGGAGCTTTGGGTGCCTCCTCTCTCTCTCCAAGCAAGCTTCAATCCGTCGATACTCTATTTGGACAGACTGAAGTTCATTCTTGTCAACAAACTGCAACTCGATATGTTCTTCAGCAACACCGATAAGCAAATGCTTTTCGAAAAGTATATGATCGCATTCGTTTCTGCGCCCCGTATAGGCTACGGCGAATGGTACCCCGAGCAGACTTGGCTGGTGCTAGAGAGGATTCCTTGAATCGATGCAGGTAGCGAAGATCTCTTGGCGATCTCTGATCTACCTAGCCTTAGAGGTTCGGCTATCCTAAAGTGCGAAATCTAGAAGAGACGGCCTTGACAATCATTCAACGATCGCTGTTCTCACTAGGTCGCTTCCTTCCAGTGACTGATGCTATGGAAGCGCTGAATACCTTGATATAGGATTTGACAAGTGGGTATTGGGAGGTTAAGGCTATCAAGAAAAGAGGAACGTATAAGGGAAATTGTAGAGTTAACAGGAAGCCTAGGAAGAGCAAGAAAGGACTTTGTAGACAAAAGTATAGGTGGCCATAATGGAGAGGAAGGAACTTGCGCTCCTGCTGCAGTCTTCCCTTCTTTCTCAGCAGATCTATAAAGAAATACGCGAGCAGTGCAACAACGAAGATGAGTGCGAAGACCGGTATTTCCACAGAAGCCATGACGCTAAATGCCAAAATGAGGATCATTGAGAGAGGCCGCGCATAGGAGTCAAGTATCGCCCTACCTCTATCTGGACCTAGTTTCACGACAAGCGTCTTGATCTTTGTTCTGAGGTCACTTTCATAGTCTTCCAATTCATGACGGATGATCGTTTCAACTTGGATGAAGAAAGACAGAAGGACAACGACAACTGTATCATAATTGAAAAATCTGAAGTAGACAAACACTAAAGAAACTGGAAGAGTCTTCTCCATCAATGAATCGCACAGTATGCCGCTAACAGGTCGATGTTTGAACCTGAACGGAGGAGCAGAATAAAACGAACCCACAGCGATCCAAGCTGTGTAGACAAGAAGGTAGAGGACTTGGCCAATCGCTATGATAGTTACGCCATAACCCAAGACTAGGAGGGAAATGATGAGCGCGACCACCAAGGATCTTGGCAGCGCATATATCGCTCTCATTTTCCCGGACAGCTTGTCATATGGCATGTCATAATAGTCACTCAATAGAGCACCATAAGCAAAAGCCAACCCCAGAGACACTATCAGCGCGAGTACTTCGGATACAGAGTATCTTTCCCACGTTTGACGAAGCAACAAATAGAAAACCGTTAGAAGAGTGATATGTGTATCAGAATCAAACCAAACCATCCATGCCTTAAGTTTCGCTACATTCCGCATCAAGACGGTAACTTGATGAAGCCTTTGAGGCATCTCGATATCCTCCGAGCGAAATCGACCTGCAGGCGATACTGCACGGCGAAATTATGTAAGTGTTGCGTAGTCGCCTTCGGTGAACGGCTCAGAATGCAAAATCTTAAATTGCCAAAGTGGGATGCACTACCCTTGCTTTGATCAAGCGAGGCATCGAATATGACTCAACGAAAGATCCTATTGGTCGGAGTAGACGGAGCTGAACCCGCTTTGATTGAACAGTGGGTTAATCAGGGAATGCTGCCTAACATGGCTAAGATTATCAAGGGAGGTGTCTTCGGGAGACTAAAAAGCACGGTCCCAGCGAGCTCCGCAGCCGCATGGACCTCAGCAGTCACAGGCGTCAACCCGGGCAAACATGGCATCTTTGAATTTGTCTATTACGACGGATATACAAGGAAGCCAGTGAACTCAACTCAACGAAAGGCGAAAGCAATTTGGCAGTTGTTGAATGCTCACAATAGAACCGTAGGCATACTGAATGTTCCAATAACGTTCCCTCCAGAGAAGGTTGAAGGCTTCATGGTATCAGGGCTCATGGCTGGCCTCGATACCGAGTTTACTTATCCAAAAAGCTTGAGAAAAGATTTGGTCGCAAGCGGCTACAGGATAGACATAGCTTACGAACGCTGGGCTTCAATGATTCTGGGAATCGAGAATAACCTGTATTCCGTAGTGGAAGATGTGTGGAATATGATCGAGAAAAGAAAGGAAGCCACGCACCGTCTAAAGAGTGAGTTTCAACCCGATTTCTTCATGGTCGTCTTCGCAGCTTTGGATCGAATTCAACATCAGTTTTGGAAATTCATGAATCCCACCGATCCTTCGCTAAAGCCAAGCGAAGCAGAAGTTTTAGGAACAGTCGTGCAAAGCGCCTACCAGAAGATAGATGATGCACTTGGAGAGATACTCAATAGCCTCGATGACAATACAAACCTAATTATCTTCTCCGATCACGGATTCGGTCCTGAATATAAATGTGTGCGGTTGAATGTCTGGTTCAAGAGGATGGGTCTGCTAAATCTAAGGACCTCATTCACGGGGATCCTTCGAAAACTCGGTATTACGGAGGCGAACTTGGTTAGAATGGCTCGAAGAATTTTCGGCCTTGGAACCTTGCGACGGCTCACATCCGGTAGACAAGGCTCACTGAGAAAGCTCCGTTACAAATACAAGATACCACGTTTAAAGTTCCCGACACTCGAGGACTTCGATTGGAAGAGGACAAAGGCTTGCTACCTATTCCAGCATATGATAAAAGTAAATCTGGCCGGGAGGGAACCCGAAGGCATCGTAGACCCTGGAGCGGAATACGAGCAACTCCTGAGAGAAATAGCGAATGGGCTGCTTGAACTGAGAGATTCGGAGAACGGGGAGAAAATGGTCAAAGCGGTTCACAGAAGGGAAGAAATATACTCTGGAGAATGCTTGTCGAACGCGCCTGATCTCATTGTAGAAATGGAAGATGGTTATGCGGACGATGAATATATTGGAAAAGAACTTGTTGTACCTTCAACGGAACGAATGGGGCTTGGGCTGCGAGGACCCTCAGGCTGCCACAGACCTGAAGGGGTTTTCATGGCGATAGGACCGGACATCAGCGCGGGGGTCAAGATACAAGGCAGCGAAATCTTGGATATCACACCAACTGTGCTATACTTGATGGGGGTGCCTATCCCCAGCTACATCGACGGAAAAGTCCTAACCCCGGCGATTGACCCCAGTTTCCTGAAAGAGCACTCAATAAGATACGAGAAGCAGGAACGTGAAGAAGAATCGAAAGAGATCTACTCGAAGGAAGAGATAATAGAAATAGAGGACAGATTAAGAGCCCTAGGCTACCTATAGCTACAGTATTGACATTCTCCGCATCTAGAATGGCTTGCGTCCACAACTGGTTGGGTCAAGCAACCGGTAGACAGATTTCAAACATAGGATTCGAAGACTAGACTATTTCTTGAGCTTTGCTTCTCCAAAGCAATACTCTGACCAGTCTTGAGTAGGCATCCACGTCGAACCTTAGACAGTTCAAGAAGAACCTTGTAGCGAGATACTGTTTCCAGATATTCTTATAGTCTTCACTCGCTCTCCATTCTCTATCGAACTCGCCCAAGAAGGCTTCATCGAACCTATTCTCATTAAGCGCTCTAACAGCGACCTTTGCAGCTAAACTTGCACCCCGCATAGCACAGCCGATGCCTCCGCCTGAAATCGGTTCCACCATCCCCGCCGCATCGCCCACGACCAAGGTTCTATCTCCGACTATGCGCTTGGCAGGAGCTAGAGGGATGAGAGCTGCCGCAAATTTGGTTCTTCTCCTCGCCCTGACAAGCGGGCAGACTTTCGGGTGACTAACCATAAAGTGGTCTAGGCATTTTCTAATGTTGGTTTCCATTCTAGACATTAGGTACCCGATGCCTACGTTCAGCAGATCTTTCTTCGGGATCACCCAGCCATAACCCCAAGGCGTAATCTCGCTGCCCAAGAATCCCTCGAAAGAATCCATGGGATTCTGTCTCCACTCTACTTCATAGATGCATGCCAGCGCGGTCTTGTCGGGTTTCCTTTCGAACCCTATATGGAATTTTCCATGCGAAATTGTGCTCGGTCCGTCTGCAAATATGACAAGCTTCGCACGTATCAAGTGATGCTCCTGAGTCGTTCTATCAATCACGGAAACCGTAACCTCGTTTCTGCCTAGATTCACATCGCGCGCAATGGTCGAAACCATGAGATTGGCACCTTTCCGACGAGCAGCCTCCGCCAAGAACTTGTCGAAGATCTCTCTCCGAACAGAGACTGCAGGCTGCTTCAAGAGATAGGACTTCTTGGGAAAATGGTAAATCCATCTCGCAACTCTTTTCTCGACGATCTCTTCCGGTAGATTCAAGCCACTTACATATTTCTCCAGTACTACCCCACCGCAAACGTTCGTCCTTCCGGGGTATTCGTCTTTCTCAATTAAGGCCACGTCATACCCGGATTCGGCGATCAGCCTCGCTGCACTCGAACCTGCAGGACCGGCGCCAATTATGGCTACATCTGTTTCGAAAACGTCGCCAAGATCGTTCTTCGAAGGACTCAATACTCATACCGGCCTCTAACATCCATGTCGCTCGATTGCTATTCAAGTGTTTGGGAAAAGCTAAAGACCCCTCTTCGGAAGTTAAATAGCAGCCGTGAGAGTTCTCATACTTCACCTGATGAGTAAGTGAGTAGGCCCTTGTAGAGGTCGTCGATAAGGAGTGAAGAAGAATGTTCGGTGCCGCATCGAATGACGGCTCCCAACCCGTTACCTCTCCGCTACTCTCCATCGCAGTCTGCTCCAAGAATCGTCCACCTCGACTTGTTGAATCCTGCCTCTCATACATTCATAGAAGCGCCAGCGGCGTAGCCGTTGAAATTGTCCTCGTGGATGGTAATCAAACGCCAACGCTAAAGCAGCTTGCCTTCAAATCAGGTGCTAGGTATGTTCATGAAGCTAGAAGCGGTATGAGCATCGCTAGAAACGCGGGAGTTAGAGCCGCTACTACGAGAATAATAGCTTTTACCGATGATGATTGCGAGGTCAAATCCGACTGGGTCGGAAGGATCCTTAAGATGTTCGCTGAAGATCAGGAGTTGACCGTCTTGGGCGGACTTGACTTGACTCCTAAAGACTCCTCTTTCTTCCAGAAGAGTATAGGGCTTTTAGATGACCTGCGAGGTATTCCAAGAGGAGGACCAGGCCTAGCTAGAAGAATAATCAACTGCAATGTAGCATATCTCAGGAAGGCACTTTTAGATTACGGAGGTTATGACGAGACTTTCCAAGCTTGTGAGGATCAAGAGCTTCATCTTCGACTGTTCAAGATGGGCCATAAATTCTTCTTCAACCCTGACTTAGTAGTCTTCCACGAGAGAAGAAGTTCTCTAAGCGAGTTTTGGAGACAGTTCTTATGGTACGGATACTGGAGTTCGAGAGTATTCCAAAAGCACCCTGCGCTTTTCGCTAGGACCACAGGCATCCTCCCTCCGGCCACGATTGTGGTATTCCTCCTCAGCGTAGCGGTCGCTCTAAGCGCCAACATTTACACTCCACTTGCTCTAACGATTCTAGCCTTGTTAGCGTACGAGGCCGTATGGAGTTTAAAGATCACCTTCAGGCGCCCGGATCTGTGGAGAAACCTACTCCTAACCCTACTGGCTCTTCCCATGCGTAATACCGCAATAGCGTTCGGCTTCCTCGCTGGGATGCTCTGCTGGTTGAGTCATCCACGCGCCAGTTAGCGATGTCAGAAAGATGGGAATCCCAAGCGAATGGTGAAAAGAATCTTCGGCGAACGGATTGAAAGCTAGGGCTTTAAGCCGGCGAGGAGCCTTAACGGGTCAACGAACCCTGACACAACCCTGTGGGCCTGGTCATTCATAGTATGGTAGTTCACTTGCCCCTTTCATGAGACGACCCATGAGTCTAAGATACGCATATTTATCCAATCTTGAATATGCAAGGAAAACTCTAGAGACCAGGTAGGATCTTCTCAGGCCTCTGTAATCTTTGCTTTTTCTCCACTCCTTGTCAAATCGGACCAAAGACCGTTCGTCAAACTCTTTTTCTCCCAAGGCTTCTACAGCAACTTGTCCAGCTAGTGACCCCGCGGTTAAGGCGAAATGTATTCCTGCCCCCCATATCGGATCCACCATACCAGCAGCATCGCCGACCGCGAGCAGACGGTCTCCAACCAATCTTCTCGCATGTGCGCAAGGAATGATGTCCGCAGCAAACCCAATCTTAGGTCTATCTCTCAGCTTCCGAGATACAGCCGGATGCTTATCTACGAGGCTATCTAAGTAGAAGCGAATATTCTTCTTCATCATCGACATTAGGCAGCCAACGCCAACATTCACGTGGTTTCTCTTAGGAAAAACCCAACCATATCCCCAGGGAGATATCCTCGGATCGAAGATGAATTCGAAGCTACTTAGAGGATTATCTTTCCATTCAATCTCATAAATCGCCGCCATATACGTATTGTTCGGCTTCTTCGTAAACCCAATGTTTCCAAAGCTTCCGGTGGTAAGCGATCCTGCCCCACATGCGAGTACTGCAAGCTTTCCAATAGCTTGGAACTCCAAGCCGGTACTACGATTTCTCAAGCGGACCCTTATATCGTCATCGCTTCTGGACAACCTGTAGGCTACAGTAGAAGTCAACAATCTTGCTCCTCCTTTGACAGCCCTGTCGGCTAGGAATCTATCAAATACGTTCCTTAGGACCGAAACAAAGGAGATATTTTGGGCGAATGTTCCCCAAGGGAAATGGTAGATCGACCTAGAGATCTCTTTCTCAATGACCTCGCTAGTAAGGTCTAAATGCTCGACGGCCGCCTCGGATATACCACCGCCGCAAACGTTGTTTTGGCCGGGAAAAGCGTCCTTTTCGATCAACATAACATCATACCCTGCTTTAGCCACTTCAAGAGCTGTAGCAGATCCAGCAGGGCCGGCTCCGATAACAATAACATCAGTCTTACTGGATTCTCTCATATTATTCAGTATTCTCCCAGCAAGAAGTGACCCGAAAATCTAGCAAATTGACTCAAGAGGGTACTCTTGGCTGCGTGTATCCTTTGTACACTAGGTAGCCAACGACTATAGTAGGCAACCATACACTGAAGAACAGTCCAAAGATTACTATTGCAACGACCCATGGAGTGAAATGCCAATACTGCATGAAGAGCCACTTGTTCCGGTAGTCTTGTGCAAAAGGAATGTTTGAGCTTACGAAGAGTGCGACGGCTGTCCAAACTGAGAATAGAAACAGCCAAATCCCGTAATTGATCGTTCTGATTATTCTTGCGCCTTTCATGTTCCTATAAGCCCATAGGTAGTCCAGCACCAAGATTAGGAGCAACCCGGCGAAGACTATGACGTAGGGTGCAGCGCCTCGCCTCAGAACAACCGTATATACGTCAGCCAGCATTATGCCGTCTATTTGAGTAAACTCTACGATGGGATAGCCAAGCCACCATATCAACCACTGCTGGACAGTCGCCACACCAGGTGGAGGTAATGTGAGATTCTTGGGATCAAATATTGATTGTGAGGTGTGTTTCAAGAACGGCTCTAGTAATGGCACTGAGATGAACATGTGAATTATGTATCGACTCAAGTCGAAATAGAACAGCCTGCGTACAGAGGGAACCCTCGCCTTAAGAAGTATGTAGATCGTCAATCCTAGGCAAACGAATGTGATTGCAACGGTCAGAGCTAAGGCAGCTTCCTCTAGCCTCAATCCATTTCACCAGATTGAGTATGCGACTTTGTTATAATAGTTTTTTCTCCTTACGTACGGTGATGTCTCTGCAGTTGACAGAAACGATTACAAGCGGAGGCTACTGGCAGACTATTGAAGATCAAAGTTCTATTCAACGGGGTATCGTCGAAGTATTCTAATGGACTCAAGCCGTTCTTTGGAGTAGCAAGCAGATGTCACGCACTTTTGCCCCTACGACAGCATAGATGTGGATCGAAGGGTACAGCCCAATGCCTATTATGGAGATATGAACAACAAAGAAGAGGACTTCGCGCTCATCGCAGGCTCAGAAAGATGCTGGGGAGCAGTCTATGAATGATCAATCGGCGACTCGATATAGTTCTGGCAGGCTTGAACGAACTCCTAACCCTTTCAGGATCTTCACCCTTCATAATGGTTTCGGATAACGTCGTCGATCCCAATCCTTCCTTTTCTGCAAGCATGATGTGTGCTATTGAACGGGCGTCAAAGCCTATTATATAAGAAGAGAGAGCGTCAACAGCAACGATGTTGCTTCCTCCAATAACTAGACCTGTCTTCACAGGCTTCCCGTGAATAGGGCCATCGCCCTCCATGCCCACTATAGCGTCTACAATCGTAAGAGAACTACGCATTATCCTGTTTATGTCCACTATAGCCTTGTCGATGGAGGAGTGAAGCTTGTACTTGCTCCTGAAAGGAACCAGACCAAAGATATTCTTCAAGCCCAACGACACTGTCGTCATTTCACTCGTCTTCAGCTTAGGAACGTTAATAATCTTTGCTTGAAGAACAATCTTAGGTAGCTTAATCTTCCTCAGTAACAAACCATCTTCGATATCGACGTCTACCAACTCTTCCTTGGACAGGTCGACAAATTTTACTCCAGTTCCATGCAGCACATCTCTATAACCGCAGTATGAGAAAGCTTCATCGGCTCTCTTTTCGAAGGAATCGCTCTCTGCTATAATAACATCATCCGTTATCTTTTTCACTTCTTCAACAATCCCAAGTACCAGATTTGGATCAGTCGTACCGCCCGTAGTCGATTTCATGTAGGCGCAGAGATTCGGCTTTAAGATAACGCGGTCTTTAGCCTGGATGTACGATTCTATACCACCCAGTAACTCAATCGTGCGTTTCGCCAAACTTTGAGCATCATTTCCTTTAACGATAGCCAGGATATTCCTATGCAACCGCCTCATCTCATCGCCAGAAGCATTTCGAGCTCTTAGCTTCGAACGCTACCGCGAAGGGTTTGCATGCGCCTCCTTCAACGCTAGAACGTAGGCGATGTGCCCTTGGAAGGCTCTCAGCCATCTCGGCATCGCTCTCTCCATCTCCGCCAAGACCCAAATGATTGTTGGGCATCTTCTATTTCCTACGATGCTCCATCGCCATTTGAATCCGCTCCGTCTCGTTAGGTTTCGCACGCTGAGATGAGAAGGCCATGGAGGCGCATCGATTCCACCTTTTTCAACTATCTTCAGACCAGCTTTTCCAACGGCGTCGCAGATACGTCCGTCTGATATCCAAGCCTTCCGGATTGATTGACCTTTTCTAGAAAAGCGCCTTCTGATAAGGTGCCCAAGATGAAAAGGGTTGGGGATGAAGATCAGGATGAACCTGCTTGCAACGCGACCCATTTCTCCAACATATTCAACTGTACTGGGAGCCCATTCTGCAAGGTCTGAACTGCAAACTATGTCGAACGTATGAGATCTAAGGGGCATATGGCTCAACTCACTTTCAATAAATTCGCAAGAGGCTGAAGAACGAAACCGCCTTGGGTCAACGGCCGGACGACCCTTTAAGAGGACCACATGCCTTTTGAGTCCTCGCGCCACCAATGCCTCCTTTCCGCCGTTCGCGCAATGAGTTTCCAGCATAGATTCAAGACCGAATTTAACACGCAGATCTTCCAAGTACCTCGCCCTAACATAAGACTCGTAAGCTACACCCAAGTCATCTTCACTCAACTTTCTAAAAACCTCAGCTCGAACCATGCCAACATATTATTAAGGCATGCACTTATATCCCCATCCTGAATGAACCTATGGATAAAGACTCTATATCGTCGAATCCTACAATACAGAGGAAATAGAAATAGGTTCGCACTCATCTCCTAACCTGAAGTTGATACTTGAAATGGAGCCAGCGATCAAAACATATGACCTGACCAAGCTGTTCGGAAAAGTAATCGCGGTTCAGAAGATCAATTTTGAAGTCGATCGAGGAGAGATCTTCGGTTTTCTCGGCCCAAATGGGGCGGGCAAGACCACGACTATTAGAATGCTCTGCTGCCTTCTCCGTCCTACGGAAGGAACGGCCGAGATTGGGGGCTACAATGTTTTGAAGGAGCCGCAGAAGGTCAAGGCGAAGATAGGGTATGTGCCTGAACTCTCGAATATGTATACGGACCTTTCTGCGACATATAATCTAAAACTGATGGCGAGGTTGCATGATGTTCCGAGGAAGGTTAGGAAGAAAAAGATAGATGAACTTCTGGAAGTCTTTGAACTTAGAGGTAGAGAGAAAGATCGCGTCTCCACATTTTCGAAAGGTATGCAAAGAAGACTGACTATAGCTGCGGCTCTAGTTCACAATCCCGAAATCCTTTTTCTAGATGAATTGACAACCGGGCTTGACGTCCAATCGGCAAGAAAGATCCGTGACTTGGTCAAACAGTTGAATTCGCAAGGGGTCACCGTGTTCTTGACCACGCATAGAATAGAGGAGGCCGAGGAGTTATGTGGAAGAATTGGGATAATCGACTTCGGGAAGCTTGTTGCCTTGGACACGCTACAAAACCTGAAGAAGTTAGCCGGAGAGTCCGACATATTGGAGTTCGTGGTGCCGGAGCACTCAAGTCTCTTGGCACATTGCCTCAGCCAGATTAGTAGCGTACGCAGTGTCTCTTTCGATCAGAGCAACAAGGTACTACGGGTCCATGCTCTAGATGCAGATTCAGCTCTACCTAAGATGTTCGAGTTGGCTATCAAACGGAGCATCAGGATCGTCTCAGTCCGCAAGATGGAGCCGACGCTTGAAGATGTCTTTCTCAGACTTACAGGGAGAACTCTGAGAGAAGAGGAACCTGCACACAACCTTCATCTCCTCGTTCAACGAGGCTACAAGCCTTAGGAGGCAATATTACAATGAGATTCGAAACCTTGATAAAGGCTGTTTGGATCGCTGAGAAAGATCTGAGGCAATTCTTTCAGTTTCGCCAGAGATTCCTAACCACTCTAATCCTTCCGGTTCTCATGCTCCTCGTGTTCAGTTTTCGATTTCAAGGCCTACCGCTGCGAGAAGCTCCAGTAGCCGTCTTTTCTCAAGGCAACTCAGAAATTCAGCTTGAAGTGATAGAACACTTAGATGAATCACCCGCTCTCAGGATTACTCCCATGTCAAACATCAGTCAGGCTCAGAACATGCTTTCAGCAGGGAACTTGTATGGAGTTGTGATGATAAGTTCAGATGGTGTGGATTGTACGATTACAGTGGTCCTTGACGATTCAAACCCAGTTCTTGCTCAATCGGTATACGGCGTCGTAGAGCAAGCAGTCAAAGATGTAAATGAAAAGATCAGCAGAACGCCGATAAGGATGAAGACGAATTTTCTCTACGGGTCTGGTTTCAACTATGTTAACTTTCTGGTGCCGGGAGTGCTGGCAACCACAGCGATGTTCGGCTCTGCATTTCAAATGCTCACTCTTGTCTGGGAAAAGAGCCTCGGAACCCTGGAGCGTATACTGGTCACTCCCGTAAGGCCTAGATCCATAATCTTGGGAAAGACTTTAGCCGGGTGCCTAACTGGATTTGCTCAAACTATTTTGATCCTACTACTGGGCCATCTAATATTCGCCGCTCCGTTGGGGAGTATACACCTTGTCTTGTTCGTGATCTTTCTCACCTCGTTTACCTTCACGGGACTGGGAGTCCTAGTGTCGGGCATCTGTGGAGACCCTAGAGAAGCAACCGCCTACAACCAGATGATTAACTGGCCTATGGTTTTTCTGGGAGGAGTTTTCTTTCCGATCGAAATGATGCCTGCGCCTCTTCAATACATTTCACGCTTGCTACCTTTGACCTACGCGACCGATGCCCTCAGATCGATTATGATTAAGCAAGCATCATTTGCGACAAACGTGATCATGGACATTGTAGTATTGACGCTGTATGCCGTCACAACGCTAGCACTCGGGTCGAAAATCCTCCTAAGGGTCTTGGCTAGATAGACTTTACAGCTAGATTAGATCTCAGAAACATACTTTCAATAATAATGACTTACGTATGCCTCAATCACGTGCTATCCGATGTGCGCTGGTCGCTCTACAAGGCTTATCAGCAAACTCTCAAGTCTTGCTGAAAGAATCTTCCAATCATATCTCGAAATAGTCTGTCGTACTTGAGTTTTAAGCCGCCCCTCGGGGTTCGTCAAAAGATTGAAAATCAAGTCTGGTAGTTCGTTCAAGGAGCCGACGGATACGTTAGCTGTTACGGAAGAATCGAGGCCCTCCACTCCGAGTCGCGTGGAAACTACAGCTTTTTCGCAGGACAAATAGCTTAGAATCTTCATTCTCGTTCCGGAACCAACTGTCATTGGAGCGATGCATACGTCAGACGCGTTGATATAAGGTACGACGGACTCGACCTCTCCGGTGAAGACAATGCGTCTGTCTTTTCCAACGAGTTCCCTCGGCGGGTTGCGGCCGACAATTAAGAAATGCGCGTCAGGTTTTCGTAGGTGCATCTTAGGAGCGAGTTCCTTGACAATCCAACGAAGAGCGTATAGATTGGGCGGGTAATCAAGCATGCCAATGAACGTAATGACGGGTGCATTCCTGTCAATGCCTAGCCGGGCGCGTGCTCTCAGACCCTCCTCACAGGATGGACGAAAAGTTTCGAGATCGACGCCGTTCGGTATGACCGCGGTCTTCTTCTTGGAAACACCCACAGTCTTGCAAAGAAGGTCACGATCCGTATCAGACGTCACTATTACAAGGTTTGCCAAGGTGCATGAAATCTTCTCCAGAAGTAGAACGTAGATTTGCCAAAGGAAAGCAAGCGCACGTCGAAGAAAACCTCTTGCCTCCTGTCTAGAGCGGGTTGCCAGTATTGTCTCGACGTTATGGTTGTCCAATACCGATCGTTTGCCATATATCCTCGCATATATCAGTGGAAATAGACTGCTCCATATGTGCTCGATGTAAACGATATCGCATGCCCCTATCTCTTTGCGAGCGGAAGCGGCCAGTTTAGGTGCTCCCGAAAACAAAAGTTTGAAACCCCATTCCCCTTCAATTCCATAAAGCAGGTTTCCAAGCCTATTCGCAAAGGCTAGGGTGTGCCTCACTTCTCTGCATCGAATATTGTGATATGTAAAATACCTACCAGCCTCACCGTAGGAGTAAAGGCTAACTTCATCTCCTGTCTTAATTAGGTTCACTAGTAGTTCATACGATCTGACCAGAGCCCCATAGAGCGGCGGAACTATTCCGCCGTGTCTGAAGGCGCATATCCTCATAAGAATCCTCTATGTCACATTTACTGTCCCATAACTCCTATCTATTTGAAATATCTTATCTATTTCCACTAATATCTCTTCTGAGATCTCGGAGGATTCGACATGAGAAGGACGTACCTGGGACTTTTGCCGAAGGTATTCGGGTATAAACTTTTCAGGTCTCTAGGGCGTCCACGGCTTCTCCCTATGAACATGACAGTCGGTGTAACATTGAAATGCAATTCAATGTGCAAAACGTGTCATATATGGCAATTGTACAGAGAGAACTCCGAACTTGAGAAGGATGAGTTGAAGACACATGAGTTCGAGAAGATTTTCAAGGCGATCGGTCGGAAGATCTTCTACGTTGTTATCACAGGAGGCGAACCGTTTCTAAGACCAGACTTGAGCAGAATATGCAAGGCAATCTGGGAATATTGCTCTCCTTCCGTCTTGGTTCTTCCTACGAATGGATTGCTTCCAGAAGTCATTGAGAAGCAGGTGGAAGAAATCCTCTTAGGGTGTCCAAACCTAAATCTGGTCGTTAACTTCTCACTTGATGGTGTTGCTGCAGACCACGATGAGATCAGAGGGGTTCCGGGAAATTACGAAGCTTTAATCGACGCATACGAAAGATTGAAAAAGGTTTCGATTGAGTTTCCAAATGTCCAAGTCGGTCTCCACACAGTTATCTCAAAGTACAACATTCGCTCCGTTCCCAACATATACGAACTCGTAAGGAAGCTTGCGCCCCACTCCTTCATAACAGAGATCGCTGAGGAAAGGACAGAGTTGTTTAACGTCGGCTCCGGCGTTGGTCCGAATCCAGGAGATTTCGCCAAAACCATTCGATTATTGTCCAGACGAATTCGCGAGGACGGCTGGAAGGACAGCGGTTCACGACTCACCCAGTCCCTTCGTCTTGCCTATTATGAACTGGCCGAAAGAACAGTGACTGAAACGAGACAAATCATTCCTTGCTACTCAGGTTTCGCCTCTTGCCAAGTAACTCCTTTCGGTGATGTTTGGCCGTGCTGCGTCTTAGGATACAGCATGCCGCTTGGAAATCTTAGACAAGTTGGCTATAGGTTTCAGGATGTTTGGAACTCAACTGAAGCCGAACGGGTTCGGAACTTCATTCGAAAAGGAGTGTGCTATTGCCCTCTTGCGAACGCTTCTTACACAAACATCTTGTGCAATTTACGATACCTCCGAAGGGCAGTAATGAACATGTTAAGCGCCCGCTAACATATTCGTAAGAGATAAATCTGCTAGAGTTGTAATGGTGCTCCTCTGGGAGTTTGCCTCTTGCCTGCACACGGTCTTCCGGTGAACAAAATCGATGTCACGATCTTGATTCCTGCTCACAATGAAGCTTCAAGGATAGGACTGTTTCTTGAAGAGCTCTTGGCATTTATAAGGGATTTCACGAATAAGGACAACACAACGTTTGAGGTCTTAGTGGCTGAGGATGGGAGTTCAGATGAGACGCTGGAGATCGCTAAGCGATTCACCATGAGCTCTAGTGCTATTCGCGTTCTTCATCACAACCATAGACTTGGAAAGGGCGGTGCCCTGAAAGCCGCTTTCAAAGAGTCTCGAGGAGAGGTTGTCATCTTTATGGATGCGGATGGCGGCTACCGACCATCAGAGATCCCATTGTTTCTTAAAGCTCTGGAAATGTCTAGCATAGCAATCGGGATTCGCTCGCCAAACAGAATGAGGCCACGTCCACCGATCCCTAGAATATTCGCCGGCCTGATATTCAACCTTCTTTTTCGGATTCTTTTCTTTTCCCATGTACACGATACACAGGCTGGTTTCAAGGCATTTAGGCGGACAGCTCTCCAGACCTTGTTGCCAAGTATCCTAACAAACGGGTTCGAAATGGATGTCGAGATTATTGTTAAGGCCAAGTATCATGGACTCGATTTGGTTAAAGTACCGATATCCTATCGTTATGTGGGAGGATCCAACATCAAGGTAATTGGCGACGGGGTTGCTATGGCTTTTTCGCTGCTGAGAATGCGTATCGACACTTGGTCAAGACGCAAGCAGAGTGAGCGGTGCCTCACCGAAATCCAATTGAAATCTAGAACTATGGACGGGAATGCTTAAGATCATGACTGCGGATGGGTTCGAGTCCGAAGAAGATCATGAAGGTTATTGTTTTGGCGAGTGCAATGAAGAATTCTTCTAAGTTAACAGATCCTATGGCGTTGCTCTGTTCAAGGTTGTTTGTAGCTAGAGCTGCTGTGGCAACTGGATCCCGTTCTCCTCCGCCCAAATCATCCTAAAAGGCTGCGACGTATCCTAATGGCGCGAGTATTCTTGAAGATGGGCGTTCTTTTTGAAGTGAAGTGACCACGATCAACCGAAAGCCTAGCCAAAAACGCCTTCTATGTATGCCCTCGTCCTTGGATTGTTGGGCTGAGTGAACACGGCTTCAGCTGGTCCATGCTCGATTAGCTCGCCTAAGTAGAGAAAGATTACGTAGTCGGCAAGTCTTCTTGCTTGACGCAAAACGTGAGTAACAAACACTATTGTGTAGTCTTTCTTAAGGTTGACGAGTTGCGCCTCTATATGTTGCGCGGATATTGGATCAAGAGCAGATGTCGGTTCGTCGCACAGGAGACATTCGGGCTTCACGGCAAGAGCTCTAGCTAAGCAGAGCCTCTGCTGTTGTCCTACAGAGAGCTTCGAGGCTGGCTCCTCAAGTCTTTCCTTCACTTCATCCCATAGACCCGCTGCCTGTAAGCAATGTTCAACGACTTGATCTAACTTTCTTCCATCTTTCGCTCCATGAATTCTTGGTCCGTAGGCTATGTTATCGTAAATCGACATAGGGAGTGGATTGGGCATCTGAGCGATCAGCCCCATCTTCTTCCTAATTTCAGTGACATCTATTCCATTATCGAAGATGTTGACGCCGTCTACCAGCACATTGCCCGAGACTCTAACTCCATCGACCATGTCAGTCAGTCTGTTCAAGCTTTTTAGTAGAGTTGTCTTTCCACAGCCGGAAGGTCCGATGATAGCTGTGATCCGTTTTTCAGGGATATCAACAGTAATGTCCTTTAACACCCGACGCTCCCGATAGAAGACGTTGAGTCTTCGAATACTTATCTGTGGTTTAGACATGGCCGTTCTCACTTTACCACGTATTTCATAAACTTCATCGTTGAAAGCCTAGATGCTACGCTGAGCAATAACACCAAGACCAAAAGTATAACTCCAGATGCATACGCCCTCTGCTGAACTTCGGGGATGGGCGTTCCAAGTTGGAAGAAGACGGCCAGCGGTAATGTTGCAACAGGATCGAACAACGAATGAGGGACAGAATCGGTATAACCTGCAGTAAGCAATACTGAAGCCGCATCTCCAATCCCCCTACCAAAGGCCAATAGAACCGCTGTCAAGATCCCTGGCAACGTCTGTCTAGTCACAACCTTCAACGCGGTTTCCAGTCTTGTCGATCCTAAAGCATAAGATGCCTCTCTCAACTTGAAAGGGGACATTTTCATCACTTCGTCTATGGCTCGAGTCATAATGGGAAAAACAAACAATGTCACCGTGATGATGCCCCAAAGCAATGACGCCCTCGCACCCACGTAAAGCATGATTATGAAGGCGAACGCTCCATACACTATAGAAGGAATCCCCCACAGAACATCGAGGGACAGTCTAGTAAGATTCGCAAACCTAGATTTTCCAGCGTACTCATTAATGTACAATACAATTGGAAGGCTTAGGAGAAAGGCGAGGACCGTTGCTCCACTAGCCAAATACAAGGATCCGATTATAGCGTTTAGAATTCCACCCTCTTTTCCCAGGTAGTATCCTCCTTTCGGCGTTTGTGTGAGCATCGAAAGGCTGAGAGCTGGCGCACCTTTCAAAATCACCACTGCAAATACAGCCAAAAGGCTTCCTACAACTATAGAGGTTGACAGTAACATTAGCCCTTTAAAGAAGGCTTCTTCCAGTTTTCGTCTATTCACCTACACCGACCTCCTTTCTATTCTTATTAAGACAATCCTTGCTAGAATGCTGAAGAAGGCAATTACTAGC
>Ga0315314_1000766_pt1 | contig 32000 bp, 26 predicted proteins | sample TDP9_MG_FD_203631 | JGI IMG/M metagenome (GOLD analysis project Ga0315314, IMG submission 203631) | Freshwater sediment microbial communities from Lake Towuti, South Sulawesi, Indonesia - TDP9 | ecosystem: Environmental > Aquatic > Freshwater > Lake > Sediment | place: Indonesia: South Sulawesi... | reverse complement strand
GCTCGCTGCTCGAGATATTCGGAGCCGTCTCCAAGACGGGGCTCCGATCCTGCGTCCACGCCGAGAACAACGCCATGATCGAGCGCAACGTCGCCAAGCTGAAAGAATCGAAGAGACTCGACCCGCCAGCCCACGCCGAGTCTCGCCCGAACGTCGTCGAGGTTGAGGCGGTCGAGCGAGCCATCATCCTCGCCAAGACGGCGAACGCCAAGCTCTACCTCTGCCACACCAGCACCCGGGAAGCGATGGAGATCATCCAATCAGCAAAGAAAAGCGGAATGAATATTACGGCAGAGACGTGCCCCCAGTACCTCACTCTCACGAGCGAGGTCATGAAGAAGTCTGGACCCTACGCCAAGATCAACCCGCCCCTCCGAAGCTCCGCGGACGTGAACGCGATGTGGAGCGCGGTCAACGACGGAACCGTGGACATAATAGCGAGCGACCACGCCCCGTTCCCGAAGGAGGAGAAGGACGTGGGGTGGACCGACATCTGGAGGGCGCCCGCGGGAATGCCCCAGCTCGAGACGATGCTACCTCTCCTACTGACCAAGGTGAACGAGAGAAGGATCTCGATCGAGCGCCTAGCCCAGCTGATGTCCACGAACCCGGCGAAGATATTCGGGCTCTACCCGCGCAAGGGAGCCATCAGGATCGGCTCAGACGGGGACATCACAATTGTGGACCTCAAGAAACAGAAGACCATCAGGAAAGAGGAGATGCACACGAAGGGTCGAAGCGTGACCGTCTACGACGGATGGGAAGTGAAGGGTATTCCGACAGCCACCATCGTGAGAGGGCAGATAGTGATGGACGAGTCGGAAGTGGTTGGAAAGGTCGGATACGGCCAGTTCCTCCGACCCTAAGTCTCACGTACCCTAACGACACGAATCGCTACGGCGCAAATCGAAGGAGAGCCACCAACTGAAACGCCAGTTCTCAGTCAATAGGGAAGACGCCCTCCACCTGCTTAGGGATCTAATCAGAATCCCGAGCGTGAGCGGAGAGGAGGAGAGAATCGCCGAGTACGTAGCAAAGAGAATGAACGCAGCAGGGCTGGACGTCGAAACGATCGGCGGAAACGTGGTGGGAAGATCGTCGTCGGGCGAGAGCAGAACTCTCGTCTTCAACAGCCACATGGACACCGTCCCAGCTGGAAACGTGAGCCTGTGGACCTTCGATCCCTTCGAGGCTCATGTCGAGGAGAACCGGGTGTATGGCAGAGGCGCCGCAGACATGAAGGGCGGCCTAGCGGCGATGATTCTCGCCGCTGAAGCCCTGAAGAGGAGCCGGATCGCGGTTAAGGGAGAGCTGATCCTGACCGCGGTCGTGCTCGAGGAAGTACGAAGAAAGCTGACGGACAGGAAGGGCGTCGTCGAACTCCTCGACAAGGGCGTCATAAAAGGGAAAGCCGCCGTGATCTGCGAACCCACAAACCTCAGGGTGAGCATCGGACACCGGAGTCGCACGGACATCGAGATAGTGACAGAGGGAAAAGCCGCCCACGGAAGCATGCCTGACACCGGGGTCAACGCCATAGAGAAGATGGCAAAGATCATCCTTGCCCTCAAGCAGCTACGGCTCGGCTACGATCCAACCCTCGGAAGAGGGACCATGAACGTCGGGGTCATAGAGGGCGGAACAAAGCCGAACGTGGTCCCGGAGAGCTGTCGAATAGTCATAGACCGCAGACTCACCATGGGGGAAACACCCGAGCGAGCTGTGAAAGAGTTTGAGAAGATCGTGGCTAAGCTCTCCGTCGAAGACCCAGACCTGAGAGCGAGCGTGAACTACCTATACGGCTGGCGCCCAACACTGATCCCGGCAGACGAAGAAATCGTGAGAGTAGTCAGAGCGGCAGTAGAAACGACTCTTGGATTCGAGTCAGAGCTTGTCGTGTCAAGATTCCACACCGACGGGGGCTACATTCACCACATGGCTAAGATGCCGATCGTTGTGTTCGGACCCGGCGATGAGGCCCTGGCACACACAACGGACGAATACATCGAAATAGACCAAGTAGTGAGCGCAGCTGAAGTATACGCCGCAACGATACAAGACTTTCTGAAACCCCGAAAAGTTGACCGGTAAGACAAGTCCACACCATCGATCCAACACCAATCAATTCTTCAATTCAACCATCACCATCGTTGCCAACGGACATAGACAAATAGCGTGAGTTCTTTTTCATCGAGGCTTCCCTTTCCGAGGGAACCGCTATTGTCTTCGCAAGCAGTAATCTTTTTATATTTTATGTAACGATAATTCCCTCTAAGGGAATGATTGTTACATGAAATATGAGTTGGGACCTTTGGAGGCCGAACTCCTATTCACCCTGGAAAGAGAGGGGAAAACGACCTTCACCCTGGACGAGGCTAAGGAGATACTGAACTGCTCCGTCGAAGTACTCAGGAAAACCCTGCACAAACTCACCCTGAAGAGCAGAGTACAGCGAATAAAGAGAGGATACTACATCCTAGTCCCAGCAAGAGCAGGATACCAGACAAGCTGGACCGAGCATGTCTTCTCCTTCATAGACAGGGTTCTGGACGAGTACTATGTCGGCTACTGGACTGCGCTGAACTACTGGCAGATGACCGAGCAGATTCCACGCACAGTCTTCGTAGCCATTCAAAAAAGGAGGAGAGACTTCGTCTACAACACCGTCCCAATCCACCTAATAACGGTCAGCCCACACAAGTTCTTCGGATGGACTGTAGAAAAGATAGGAGAAGTCGAGTTCCACATCTCGGACAGAGAGAAGACAATCATTGACTCCCTGGACCAACTTCAGTACGCTGGAGGGATCACTGAAGCGGCCAAAGGACTCAGAACCAGCCTCAACTGGGAGAAACTGAAAACCTATGCCGACAGGCTTCGGAACAGCAGCGTGCACAAACGACTGGGGTACCTCCTAGAAGCCCTAGAGCCAAAAACGAGTGAAAAAGCTCTAGAGCAACTCAGACTTTCAATCGGATCCGGCTACTCGTGGCTCGATCCCACGGCACCTAAGAAGGCTTTGAAGACCGATCCAAAATGGAGATTGAAGATCAATGTCCAACCAGAGACCCTTAGGAGTGAATGAGCTTGATAGATGACGTATCTCTTCGCGGAATCGCCACGGAAGAGGGAGTTCCCCTAGGAACTATAGAGAAGGACTTTGCAATCTCATGCGCCCTGCTCGCAATATCCAAGAATGGATTGAAGGATCACCTAGTATTCAAAGGCGGAACCGCGATAAAGAAGATCTACTACCCCGAAGCACGATTCTCGGAAGACATAGACTTCACCGCCCGCTCCCTCGACGAAGACAAGATCATAAACTCTCTGAAGGAACTTTTCATCGAAAAGGCAGTGGACTCAGTCTCCTTTGAAGGAGCCTACGAAGAACGATTCTCTCAAACTGCAAGAAGACTTCGACTCCCCTTCATAGGCCCATTAAGATACAGAAACAGCATCAGAATCGACCTATCCTTCAGAGACGACCTAATTCTGGATGTGAAGGAGCGCCCAGTCCTCTCAAAGTATGGCGACTCCCTCTCGTGCAACGTCTACACAATCGAGTTTATGGAGATAATGGCTGAGAAACTCAGGGCTCTCATAGATAGAGGATACCCCAGAGACTACTACGATGTCGCATCCCACCTGGATAAGGTACTGGACAAGACCTTCATGAGGGAGTTGACCAAAAGAAAATGCCGTCTCATAGGCATTAGGTATGAGCCCACGAACATTTTTGACCAAGACGTTCTCACAAGAGTTGAAGCAGCATGGAAGACGCAACTAGAACATCTACTTCCACACCACACTGATTTCAAGACAGTTATCCCAGAACTCAGATCCAAACTAGCCTTTCTATAACCCAAAGACAAGCTTGCCTTTCAATCCTCGTTTTATGAGTCCTCTCGTTGAAACCACCGAAGCGAATTTGACTCAGACTTCGAAGTTGACTTTCAATCCTCGTTTTATGAGTCCTCTCGTTGAAACCAACGAACTGTTCTTTGCCTGTGGCTGTTTCCAATGCTTTCAATCCTCGTTTTATGAGTCCTCTCGTTGAAACCTCAGGAGCAAAAAGCAAGGGCTTCGGCAAATACGCCTTTCAATCCTCGTTTTATGAGTCCTCTCGTTGAAACTGATCTGCAGCACGGGGAAGCCTGAGCCGTATCGCCCTTTCAATCCTCGTTTTATGAGTCCTCTCGTTGAAACTGAATGATAGTCGTGGTCCTGTCGGCGGCGCGGCAATCTTTCAATCCTCGTTTTATGAGTCCTCTCGTTGAAACGTGAAGATGAAGGTGGGGTCGCTGATAGACGTACAGTCTTTCAATCCTCGTTTTATGAGTCCTCTCGTTGAAACAAAAATCGAGGACTACAGAGAGCAAGACCATTACATCTTTCAATCCTCGTTTTATGAGTCCTCTCGTTGAAACAGAGATGCCCTTTGAGTTGGCGGAAGCTATCACTACTTTCAATCCTCGTTTTATGAGTCCTCTCGTTGAAACACCTCATTCGCCAAGGAAGCCACCGGAATTGTCGCCTTTCAATCCTCGTTTTATGAGTCCTCTCGTTGAAACCTTTCATCACACGCTCAACTCCACCATGCCGTTGCAATCTTTCAATCCTCGTTTTATGAGTCCTCTCGTTGAAACTGCTGCCTCAAGCGACCTGTTTTGGCTAAAGAGGGTAGATATTGGTTTCCCTAGGGGGACCCTTGTGAACGACGAAAAATCGATGAGAGGTATAAAAGGTCGTTCACGCTGTGCAGAACCGCGCAACCTCACAGTATCCACACTTCATGCGTGGTCCTCTTTGCGGCACTTTCTCATCAAGGATGAGCCTGCGAATGCGTTCGAGATCCTCGATCAGGCTTCTCTTGTCCTCGGCTGTTATTGGCACGAGCACCTGCTGATTCTGCGCTGGAAAGTACAGAAGGCCTCTATCAACCCTTGCCTTGAACTTGCTCTCGGCCAGCAGGGCATACGCGATGAGCTGCTTTCTGCGTCCCCTGAACGCCACAGGGTAGTCTGAGTACTTAATCTCGACCGGTATGATCGCTCCACTCTTGAGTCTCACCACGGCGTCTACCTGTCCAGCCAACCCGATGTGATCGTCCTCCATGGGCTGTCTGTAGTGAACATCCTCCACCTCCTCGGTGGGGAAGCCGAAGACGCTCCGCCTTTCCTTGGATCTCTTTATCTCTCGGGTGTGCTCATCGGTTCCGGCGGTCATCTTGCGCCTCTTAGGCACGGGAGTTCCCAAGGTTCTGAGGTAGTATATCTTGCGGGGGCAGTAGTAGTACTGGACGATCTCCCAAACATCGATTGTGAGGCTACCACCTGAGCCAGAATCCTTCATATTTTGTAGACTCTCCCCGAAGGTACTTGCCAACGTTCCGGGCCTGGTTGAGAATGACATCGCACCATCTGACCTTCTCGTCTCCGACCACCACGTACTCCTCGAACCTCCCGAGAACCTCGGTTACGATAGTTTTGCGCGCCTTATCATTTAGTTCGCAGCTCTGCTCTCTTCTGGTGAAGTCTTGTGGAGTGATCTCTTTGCGGGTTAGGAGCTTCAGAACGCTCTTGTCGATCAGCTGCTGCCGGAATTCCTCCATCAGGTCGTAGACCATGCTCGCCTTGCCTGGGCGGTCTGTATGCACGAACCCTCCATAAGGGTCCAAGCCGGCGAAGTGGACGGCGCGCCAGACCTCCCCCTCGAGTATTCCGTATCCGTAGTTGAGCAGGGCGTTGACAGGATCTGGCGCGTATCTTCCAGACCTGTCCTTGAACTGGAAATCCTCTGGCACCACCGATGCGATAGCTTTCCAGTAGCTGCTCGTTGCCGCGCCCTCCAATCCAGTGATGGTTCCGCGGACCTCATCGACGTTCCTGCCATCGACAGCCTGTATATCCGTGATGCGGAGTTGGATCTCCTCCCTTTGAGTGTAGATCGCCTCAGCCGAATCTGGGTCCGTGTCCACCCTCCGCTTGGCGAGGGTTCCGAGAGTGGCATACTCGTTCCGCAGCTTGGCGAGGATGAACTCTTTGGCTAGGAGCACGCTTCGCCCGTCCAAGTATGCCAGGTACTGCTCCCGCCGGGTGAGGACGGTCCTCATCTCCGGAGGTGAGAGCCGGGCGGTCACATCCCCCTTCGAGTCGAGGAAGATCACATCCACTCCGTTCGCGGCTAGGAACTCGACCGCGTCGAAGCTTATCGCCCCATGCCCGGTGATGAGGACCTGACGGAGATCCTCGGGGGGACCCTGATACACTGTTCCATTGTCGTCCCTGACGAAGATCCTCTCGCTCTTCCTTCCGACGTACTTGCCGAAGCCGTCGACGACGAGCCGCTTCAACCAGCTACTCTCCTCTGCATTCGCGGAGGTAGATGCAAGTCGGGGGGCAGGCGTTCGCCACACCCGGGTCCTTCCGCTGCCCGACTATCTCCAGCTTCTTGTCCCTCTCTTCCACCCACCAGCTCCGGAGGTCATCGTTCGCGAAGAACAGATCCTTCTTGATCACGATCCTGTCACCCATGAAGCCGAGGTAGAGCACGCAGCAGATGTCCACAGGAACCTCGTTGACGCTCTCGAAGACGAGGGAGTAGCCGACGGGGGAGATGCGGTGCCAGTCCTCGGGCTTGGACTCGGGGCGGGTCTCAACCTTCATGTCGAACATGACGCCTCGGAGGTAGTCGTAGCAGTCAAGGCTCAGGATCCCGCTCAGCCCGAGGAGCTGCCCAGATATCTTGTGCTCGAATAGGAAGGGCACGGCGGAGGCCATGAGGTCACGATCGGAGGCGAAGGGCTGGTCGGCAGAGATTCTCTGGTGCCTGGCTTTGCACTCCTCTTGGACGTAGTTCCACACCTTCTCAGCCCTCCGTCTGAGCAGCTCGAGATCTCCCATCGCCTCCCGCGGCAGATTCTTCGCCCACCACTCTTGGAAGGAGACATCTCTAGAGTCGACGAACGCGTGGAGAGAGTCGGATACCGCGCGATGAAGGACAATGCCCATCGAGACATCAGGATTCGGCGGGGGTCTTATCTTTTTGACTTGGGCGAGGAAGACATCTCGGCTCGTCGGGCAGTACTTGGAGGAAGCGAGGTACATCGGGATCTGCTCGTCGTAGTAGGGCTTCAGGGGCGGTTGGTGCCAGTTCCAGCCCCTCAGTTCCGCGCTCACGCTTGCGGAGCGGGCTGTAGGAAGTAGCCTGTGGATCAGAAGCTTGTGCTCGAGATCGGAGAGGAAGTACATTCGCTTTCACTCTCAGACTACCTTGACTGTTGAGTCGTCGACCAGGCTGACCTCTCTGTTGGACACTATGTGGCAGGTCCTCGCGCACTCGTCGCACAGTCTCATCACGTACACGCTGTCTCTGGCGCCTGTGACGAACTTCTTGACCTCCTTCGCCAGGATCAGTCGGTCGTGGGTGTTGATCTCCCCCCTGAAGCCGCTGTACTGGATCCTCTCCAGACCATAGTCCTGGAGGAGGCTTGAGAGCTTGGAGCGATCCTCATCGCTCGAGATGTCGTAGATGACCAGAACCACCATACGCCCACCTCCCTCCCAAGAAAGTCGTTCCTGACCAGTTCCATTTAAGGTGATAGGTCGCCTCAATCCTAGGCAGAGGAGCAGGTAATTGGTGGCTATGAGACCCCGGGAGCACGCCACACGCTCCCACGTTTAGGTTTTGAGCGTTTCTAGACGTGACGGGCTGAGAGATTTCCCATAGATGCCCTTGATGCCTTCCAATGTCTGATGAGTCTCAGTCGTCGGTACTCCTTGTCCACCAAAATTTTGGTATGAATTATACAACCGTGGGAGACCTGACGGAGACAGACATTACGATGCTTGGGCAGAAGGGTCAGGTGGCTGCCACAACTCTTTCTGAGCCCAGTATTCTGTTGGTCAGTTCTTCGCCTAGAGTTTTGGAAACATCGAGGATCTCGATTCCTATTATGCGTCCCTTCTTGTCGAGGTCTATGATCACGTTCTCCGCGAGCTCTTCGCTTATGTCGTACTTGGCTCTTCTAAGCCAAATATACATGGCGTCCCCTTTAGAGTCGTATTCCACTCGGGTCATCCTCGGCGAAGCCTCCGGGTCCAATAAACTGTGATCACGGTTATTTTATCGTTTTCTTTCTCGTAGACAACTTTGAGCAACTTTTCGTTGTATTTCTTAACGGAAACGTTTCTTCCCAAGCGACTTTTAAAACTGAAGTCAGGCTGTTTGATCACCCGCTCCACTTCTGCTTCAGTAATCCTTCTTTGATTCATGCGCCTTAATGCATGGTCGATGTATTTAACGGACACGATGATCTAATGAGCAGCTAGACACTAAATAGATTTCTAAACCCCCATGGGATTACCAGAAACCCCGTCCTAGATGGAAGAATCGACAAAGCTATTCTCGGATCGACCGACTTCATCCAGTGTCCTCACAGCCGAGGAAGCGAGATGGGGATCTCGACATACACGATAGAGAGAAGGATCTTTCAATTCTCCTTTTGTGAGCTGGTAGTTGAAACACGCTTTATGGACAGTTCCTTCGTTGGACTCAAACTTTCAACCCACACGTTCTAGCGCGGACGAAGTGCGGGCATCAACCTTGCCTCTCATTCTGGTATCTAGGATGAATCTAAGGGCGAGCGGAGAACAACAGTTGAGCTCACGCCCTACTGGGCTTGGTTAGGTCCTGAAGAAAGCCGCAGCCGAAGGAGGAGTCTGGTCCGCAGCCCAGGACGAAGGCGACGCCAAGCAACCACCTTGAGCCAGAATCGACCTCCTCGGAATTATATGACCAACTCTGCGCTTCACGCATCCATACAAGGCTTATAGGACGATCTAGGAAAGGCGATGAGGTTTGCGGTCACCCTTGCTCCCTCGAGCTTGATCCTCTCCCTCAGATCTTTCAACACATTTTCCAATCCAAGACTATCGAGCAGCACCATCCCCTCGACGAGAGCTGACACGACTATCGAGCTCTCATAGACTTTCTCTCTCAGCTCGTCCGCCAAAACGTTGAAACATGAGGCTACCAGCGCCGGTTCTATGAGATGTGGCTTCACCTCGACAGGCGATTCAGATATCACCAGCAGGTCGTAGTCGCTGTGGAGGTTGTGGTCGCCCCTAGCCCTCGACCCGAAAAGCACGACAGTCACCCGTTTGTCTCGGAATTTGGAGAGGTACCTCCGGAGCGCCAGAGATCTCTCCTCTTCAACCCTCTTCAGAACGTCTACGTATCTCACTAAGGACAATCTTGGCGATCTCCACAGCTCTCTCGGCCTCTTGCGATGTGTACTCGGAGAGGCGCGCGTTCGGGTATCGAGCCTGTAGATAGTGATCCTGCAGCCAGCTTAAGTCTTCCACGCTGGGCGAGACCGGTTGCCCCACGGCTCTGAGCTCAGCCGCGAGATCTGTAAGGGCGTGGGATAGGGGCTGGCTTCCGAGCACAAGTACTATCTGCGCTTTCAACGCCATCTCGGCGGCCTGTTGTGAGTGGAAGCAGCTCACCGCGTACAGCCCTTCCCTCATGCTCAGCTCTGCCGCCTTGAAGTTCTCCTCGGCTTTCTTCAACCACTTTTGAGCGATGATTTTGCTCATGGCTATGAGAGGGAAGATCTAGCCCCTCTTAAATCTTGATCGACCCCAGGAGAGGTTTTGACCTGGGTTCTCTCCCAGTCCGAGGGTCCTGGGACAAGAATCACCCACGCCACCATGTCGGTGTTGAGAAGGAAAACGGATGAACAGGGAATAACCGTTGAGATCGGGTTCTACTTCGGCTTGGTCAGGTCTTGGAGAAAGCCACAGCCGAAAGAGGAATCAGGTCCTTGTTTAACCCTCGTTTTGCGTTTCATTATCCAATGTGCTGCCTATTCCAGCTCTTTGAGGAGAGTGGAGCTTCTCACTATCCGAATGCCTCTAAAGCTTCCAAGCTTCAACAGATGCCTGTCTCCACTGACCAAATAGTCCGCTTCCCCATCAACCGCGCACTCCAGAACCCTGTTATCCGCGGGATCCTCTCTCACACAATCCAGCCTGCTCCTCGTCTCCACCATTTGACACAGGCGCCGGAGAGTCTCCACGAGGCTCTCCACCTGCCGCTCCGTGTAGCCAAACCTGGGTCTCGAGATAACCCTCGTGAATTCTTCGAGAATCTCCGCGCTAAGGAGGACGACGACCAAGCCCTCCACAGCTTTTCCTAAGATCTTCCTCTCGTTCCCTCTGAAGAGTAGCCCCGAGACTAGCGTGTTTGTGTCGCAGACCACTCTCGGAACGCTATTCACCCTTCCTGAACCTCTGGATCTCCCCTGCGACGACCTTCCTCGTGATCCCTTTCTCCTTCGCCACTTCCTCTGCCATCCGCACGATCCTTTCGAAGTCTTTCTCCACCTCGGGAAGCTCAACCCTTCGGAGTATTACTAGGTCGCCCTTTCCGTAGACGAGGAACCTCGCCGATGCCTTCAGCCCGAGATCCTCTCTCACCCCTTTAGGGATTACCACCTGCCCCTTAGGAGACATCTTAGTCAGCTCAACCCTGGCCATGCAACCTCACCATTTTAATTTCCTACTTCTTTACTTTAATACTTTTTCCAAGGCGTCATAGCTCGGTAACCCTCCTCTCTCAACCAGCAAACAGGATGCCTTTCCGGGCACTTCTACCTCGAATATACACGGAGATGAGAGGTGGAACGCGGTCCAATCGGCTGTATGCCCGCTGGTCCATCCCGATTCTCCTCTCCAAGATGAAGAGCATCCCCGAACTGGTCGCTGCCGCCGTAACCCTCCAATCCCCGTTTTGCGAGCCTCCTCGTGCTAGGGGCAGACCCTCCTGCCTTCGCTCACTGCTCTCTTGATTCTAGTGGTGGAAACGACTGAGGCTTCGTTAGGTCTTGAAGGAAGCCACAGCCGAAGGAGGAGTCTGGTCCACAGCCCAGTACGAAGGCGACGCCCAGCAGCCACCTCGAAACCGGATCAGCCTCCTCGATCCTGTAGTCCACCACCCCGGTATACCCCCTGAATAGCTTCTTTTCGCTCCGAGTGGATCGCCGTTCCAACTTGTGATAATGGACAGAGCTACGGACTATCTCGCCCTTACAGCTGAACGCGGGAACATTAGTGCCATCTCCGTACTCGTTGACGAAGCCGATCAGGCGCCGACGAGCCAACTCAAGTAGTTCGTTCAAGTCTGGAGGGAAGACAGAGCCGGTGAAAGGAGTTCGAAAACCAACAGACACCTGGGCGGACTCGATCGGCTGAACGTCAGAAACGTCAATAGACCGCAGGTTGCTCGGGTAAAGCATTCCCTCCCTCAGAATCGTCCTGCCGCTGAACGCGCAAATCCCGCTCTCCACATCAAACCTGTTGAAGCCGTAGGGACGCAAGGAGCCCAGACCCGAGTAACCGAGGGAGCTCAACCCCACGATAAGCTGGGGAAGGTAACAGTCAAAGTTCTCAAACAAAATCGTTTCGAGAGTCAATTGGCAGTCCTTATCGATCTCCAGCGTTCTCCCAAAAAAGGGGGGAACTGTCACTAAGGGCTTGACTGGCGGGGCATATCCTCGTCTTGCCTTTTTCTTTATATAGGCATAGAAGAATAGGCAACCATCTTGCCTCCTGCACTCGGAACAACTCGCTTCTGGCGTGGGACAGGTTACTCTTCTGAGGCTTTGCCCAAGTCCACCCCTGAACATGGACCCCATCCAATATGGTAGGCGGGCAGGGGTGGTGAACCTGAGATCGAAGATCATCTTTGAAATACGGAGCGTTGAGACGCCCTCCCCCAGCTCCTATTCTCTACTTCTCAAGCAGCCGAGATGCACATACTGCGAGATCTCCGTTTTTTCGAATACTTTGAGGGAGGAAGACATATAAAACGTGCATCAGGCGTTTTGCAGACTCCAATCTAGTGGTTCATAGAGTCAAAAGTGCGAATGAATATGACAACAAAGGGAGGGAACTTTCTGCCTCTCTCAGCAAAAGAGGGCGCGCGAGACACTGATCGTAGAAAGGATAAACGTTTCCTCATCAAGGATGTGTAGGTGTATACGGAGAAATCTGGCAAAGTGGGCTTGGCTTGGAGCAGTTGACCTGCTCAGGACCCAGCCTGCTGCGCTGAATCTTCCGGGTTAGCTAGGTAGGCTGAACCGAAAAGGGTCAGTGAATACCTAATAGTTCTGCCCTCTCTCTGTTGTTCTATGAACCCATCGTCTACAAGGCGACGGATTTGTCGGTTTAGCGTACTCTTATCTTTGGCGAGAGTTCTTGATAGTTGGTCCATCGTGTTGACTCCTCGACCCAGCTCCTTGACGAGGACGATATTCGAAGGGCTCATCTTGACCCGGGAGGGAGGAAGTGGGATAGCCACACGGCGAGAACTGCTCTCGGCAATCGCATAAACGTGCTGTACCCGGTTCGGGAGCGCGCTGGCGGCTAACAGCAACGCCAAACCTATGATTCTGAGACCTCCAGCGATTTCTACAACCACTTCGCGTCCCCTCTCAGCAACTATCCTGTCGACTAAAGCGGAGAAGGTCTTAGCGAAGTCGTTCTCATCAACCGTAACAAACTCGTACCCCAGTTTGATTCCTCGCGAAGCGAGAACTGAGAGGGCCTGCTCGACTTGAGCCTTCATCATTCGAGTACGGTCGGTTTCCGTGGCGGGGATAACGAAGATGAACTTATCCTTAGACTGGAGCTGGTGGTCCGAAAGTGCTCGGAGGATGCCGCCGATCTCGTAGCCTATTGGCATTAGGAGGGTCTTGCTCATGAAGAGCCCTCGGCTGTGTGGTCCAGAAATGCCTGCAAGTACGCATCTAAGCCTATCACGAGCCACTCTTGCCTCGAGACATGCTTGACAGCGGGCAGTCGCCAGTCGGGCCTTCTACGGGTCGCGTGGGCAGGTAGACCGTCAAGAAGTCTGAAGAATATCGAACTCAGGCCCGGATTCGCCATATCAAGCCGCGCATTGTCCTCGGACACGTGCTCGATGCTCTTGAACGAGTCGTTCGGCCAAGCCATCCGAAGACTGTAAGGTTGCTCAACAAAGTCCTCTACCACTAGAACCAACTCTCTGCTGTCGACCATTGTGTACTTCATGTCAAGCTCTTCTGCCCTAGCCACCCGCCTGACCTTCAACATCGGCAACTCGAAGAAGCCTAGGCGGATCAGGGTATTGTAGCGTTCCAAGTAGACCGGCATACTCTTCAAGTAGCCTCTGAACCCAGCCTCTGCGACTGTACGCATCTTCCTGAGGGGGAAGCTGACTACGAAGTTCTTCAGGTGGGCTAGGTCTAGAAAGTTTGGTTGCTGAAAGCGGTCATTCACAGTTGAGTCTAGGGCAGTTCTATTGGGGTACTCATCCTGTGCCATATGAGCCATGCCGTATAGGAAACCCGCAAAGAGTTCCGCGCACTCAGGGCTAGATAAGAACTCATGGTAGCTTCGTGGCTCATCCATTGCAGCATACGCCAAGCGGCACATCTCTGAGTATGTAAGGCTGGGCGGGGCGTGCTCCTTGAAGTAAAGCGCTGCCTCTGACGGTATGACGGCGATGCCCTCAGCCTCCCTGTGTCTGGCAGCACGCCCAACCCTCTGGATGAACGCTGGTGCGTCCCCCGCCTCCAGAAGGATGCTGGCCACGTCGAAATCAATCCCAACCTCGAGAGCGCTTGTTCCAACAGTGACTTCAGCGTGGCGGCGTTGGTGGCTCGGAACGAGCGAGTGCACTTGCGACACCCGTGCCTCTCCTAGTTCCTCCGCTAGTCGCTGGGCGAGCTTAATGCAGAAGGCAATCGAGTTAACGATGACAAGAACCTTCACAGCGGACGAGGCAGATCGATTCCTCTCGTATAGTTGATCAACGTAAGCTACGACTATCTCCAAGTCCCGGTCGTCCCTCAGAAAGTGGTCTTGAGGGTGACGCATAACGTTGAGCCGCATCGGGTGACGAACCATGTGTCCAGCGTCGCCGCTCGCCTCTTGCGCCGAAACTGTTAGGTGCGGATGCAGGAACTCTTCCAGTCTTTGGATGGCTTGCGAAGGCGTGGCAGTAGTGATAATCAGCTGGTCGAACGTGTTCCTCAGTTCCCAAAGGAGGAAAAACAGGTTGGCCAAAGTAGTGCCATGGTAGAGATGAAACTCGTCTACTACCAATATCTTGAAGCGCAGCAACTCCCGCAAAATGGACCCTGATCTCGCGTATCTCGCTCTGAAGATCAAGTGGATCGTATCGGGATTCGTGATCAAGAGCACGTGCTTCGCGTTCACTGCGAACATTCTCGCCAGCGCGGCTCCCTTGCTACCTTGGCCAGCCAGTTCGGCCAGACGGTTACCTGAAACAACAAGGACTGCGTAATCTGTCTTCTCTTGACCAGATAGGGCGCGTGAAAGAGGAGTGTGGCGTTCGGTTGGCGGGCTTTCATCTCCACTCGTGGGCTCAGCGTTGCTCGTTACAGTCAGGCCTGCCTGGAGAAGACTCTGGTTTATCGATCGGGCTTGATCCTCTAGGAGTTCGTTCGTCGGCAGCACTATTGCTGCATCTGTTCCGGACTTCACGATACGCGAGAGGGAGCCCAGGGTCTTCCCACTCGCCGTGGGCGCGCCGACCGTGATCAGCCGGTGCTGCGAGCGCATTGTTTCGGCTTGATGCATCATCAGCCTTCGACCTCCGAACAGGGCATCCTCCGAGCCGAAGGCAAGACATAATGGTTGCAGACTGAGTTCCTGCATCGCCGGCGTACCTCGTTACTCGAAGGAAACGTTGGGGTAGAGTGTCTGCTCCGGGACCGCGATGACTTGACGCTCCCCGTTGCACATGCCCTCTAGGTAGCGTCCTTTCAGCTTGGCTTGGCGTGCGATCACGCCGTTGGGGAGCACCACCATGGATGCGGCTAGGACTACGGTTTCCCTCGGCAACTCGACCACTTGGACTGGGTGGTCGGGTTGGAACTCGCCCGTCCGCGTTCTAAGATCGTCTACAGGCTCGTAGTAGACGGCTGCAGGAGGCATCTTCTTGCCCAGTCGGATCACCCTAGGCCCCGCTCCATTGATGGTGAAGAAACGGAATGATGTTAAGGGCGGGTACTTGTAGTAGCTCCCCATCTTGGGATAGGCCAGCTTCTTCTCCCTTTGATGGAAGACGCTGGTTTCCATCGAGACGATATACATGGAGTCGACGCTGTTGTACGTGATCTTGATGGGGCTCGTCGTATGGGCGAATTCCAAGCGGCTCGTGCCTATCATCAGTTCGTCTGAAGATATGAGGCCAGCGGGCGTGGCGTAAACTGCAAAACGAGTCCGGTCTTCAGGGTAATGCGGTCTGCTCCCAGACGCATTTCGGTGCACCGCAGGTGTGAAAGTGTTGATAGCGTAGAGGATCGCAGTGTTGTTGATGACATCCACACTAACCCCAACCTTTAGCTCTCGCGAAACGTAGAATAGAAAGTCATGGGAGGTCAAAGTGGCTCGGAAAACCCGCACTAACCTTCCCCCCAACTTTCAGCCTTGGCCCACTTCTCCACCTCGCTTGCTCTCAGCCTTGGCCCACTTCTCCACCTCGTTCCTAAACCTCTCCGCGTCCGTATACAGTTTGTCGATGAACTCCTTTGAAAGCTTGAGATCGCGAATCCCATCGATGAGCGCTCGAACCTCTTTGGGCTTGAGAATTGCGATCCTATCTGCAAACGCCGCGAATTGTTTGAACTTCTCTTCCACCTCGAATGTGCTTTCCACGGGGTCTGCTTGGTAGTCACGCTCTGACAGTTCCAGGTTGTACTCCAAGGGAGTCATTAGTTCCTCGTAGCCTCCGGCAATCCCAACGATGAGGTTCACCATGTCCCCCTTAGTCCTCGTCTCCGCGCCGTATGACTTGCAGCTGATTAGTGTCTTCAGGTACATGCAGAACTCCTCCTTTGTGGCGGAGTTGAGGGTGACTATGCTGGGGAAGTTTGCCAATGGGGTCACGGTTTCGACGTACCCGAGCGCTTGGCCGGTCGATTGGCTGACGGATGAGACAGCGTTAAAAGTTGCTATCTCAGATATCTCCTCCCATCGCTCCAATGAGTAAGCTGTGCTATACTCGATTCGGTGCCGGATGTTCCATCTTTCTCTCCCTCGCCCCTTCTCGGTTGAGACTGCGCCGAAGAGGACACATCTGGGGCATTTCATGCACAGGTTGTCCTTTAGCTCACATCGAGCTTGGTCGTCTTGCAGTCTGTTTGCTTCAGCAGCCGCTCCTCTCGCAAGGACATGGAACTGCCTACTCTCAGGTGCCTTTTGTTTCGAGGCAAGCATGGCGACCCTTGTGCTAGGCCTCCTGCTTGTCATTGACTCGGGCAGGACTGCTACGTTCAGCTCCCTAGTCTCCTCGGTTCTGAAGATGGAGTAGTCATGTGTCTGTCTGAGCAGGAAAATCTGGACAGTCTTAGGACTCCTAAAGATCGATAGCTCATCTAGGAGATATTGGGTTACATTGGGGGGTATGAATCCAAGATCATACGTCATTTCTGATCCTCACCTCCTCGTCCCCTGATTGACTGCGAGACTCGGCTGTACTGTTTGGAGAATACAGCGTAATCGATCTCTCTCAGAGTCTGGGGCCACATCCGGTCGGAAACTAACTGTCGCAACTTGGCCATGCCATCCACAGCCTCCTTTAGCCTGCCGAGTGATGTCGGTCCTAGTTCTCTCCGCGAAGTGTTTGCGTGTATGTTGACCACGAAGCCTATTATGGCGTCGCGGTTTTCGAAGCGCCCGCTAGTGACGGCTGATAGTAGCTTGCCAGCTGGCCCCATGAGCCCGCTTTTGCTGGCCACCCATTTCTCAGGCTCGTAGTCCTCCAAGTAGTCGTAGAGCGCAGAAACGACATTCTCCTTGGCCTCTGCCACCTTCTCTGGAGGTGGCGGCTTCTCAGGCAACATGTAGATGTACGGTCTGCTCACACTCGGTTCCTCCTACGGCTCTGACCAAGCATCCAACAACTCAACCATACTCGTGTATTCCAAGCGACCGGTAGCCTGTACGTACTTGTTCAAGATGCGCCCTGGAATCTCCTTCGATAGGGAAAAGAGCGCATCTTTTCCTGGTTCCGCATCCTTGCTGCGTAGAAGCGTCTCAACTAGGACCAGAGCAGCGACTTTCTCAAGCACATCATCAAGCTGTTCTGTCTTGACCCAATCGCTAACGTGAAGCTTAGCGTAGAAGGCAAGCAACCCGATCTTCCTAGGAGCTTCCAAGTATCCCTGCGAGGCGGGCATGTACTTGATCTCTAGCGGTATAGCGGCGAACGATACCGAGGCCAAGAAAAGCTTGGCCAGAACGAGGCCGATGAGCATCTTGCGGATGAAGTAGGAGGTCTCAGACTCCTCAGTACCTCCTTGCCTTTGCCTCAGTCCTTTCAACAAGAACAATATGTAGTTCGGTGCCTCAAAGTAGCTGCCTGTCCCAGTCGATTCTCGTAGTGCTGTCTTGATGCGCTCACCCAGAAGCCCGGTTGGCCTGACTTCATCTCTTACAACAGCTGTCGCGGCTTCCTCCACGGTCTTGTACTCGGCCCCAGATCGTTGTGGCTCGCAGTTCGCGAGGAAAGCTTCTAGGCCATCTTTTTCTGTACCATATTCGTCGGTAATAATCCTCCTCACGACGACAGCCCGCCATGCCTCGGTGCTCCGTCTGAGCCTCGCCAAGAGCTCGGTGGAGTTCTCAGCGATTCTACCGTCTCGAGCGATCTCGGCCCAAGTCTGGGTGTTCTTTAGCGACGGTATGCCTTCAGACCGCGTCGCCTCAAAGAGGTCTCTCAGTATTCTAGCCCAAGCGTTGCCTGTAGAACGGCCCGCCTGAACTTGAGGGAACACGTATACGGCTTCGTCCGGGTCACTGACTTGAATCCTGCGGAGCTTAGCCTCGAACGAGCAGAGCGAGCATATCATCACCTTATTCGCGTTGCCCAAGTTTGTCCCTCCCCTGACGAGGTTTGTGAAGGTCTCAGTTCCATCGCCTATCAATGCTTCTGCCGCTCTTTCGCTAGGTATCCCCGAGCAACAGGCACAGGCGACCCCTCCGACTGTCTTGCCTTGCAGATAGCGAGACTCAGCTTGGTTCCACATCGGGACCACAGCTGAATACATTGGCTCATTCAGTTCGTTAACCAGTGCTTCAGCGATCTCTTGGGTAGGGGTACCAGCCCTCAACAGGTTCTTGCTTAGGAGCTCAAGGCTTATCTTCTCATATATCTCAGAGAGCTTTGCTATTGCCTCCTTGCGCCTCAGGCCCTTCACAACGCTTGAGCTTTCGAAGATATGATAGAGATCGATGCACTTGTTGGCTGGGCTGGTCTGTGCTATAGCTTGGATCTCTTCCTCGAGGTTCTCCGCAGATTTGTCTCCAAGGGCAAGGTAGTCTGATAACCTTTTGACGACGAGAGCCCTGATCCTCTCGTCTTCTGAAAGTCGGCAGACCTCCTTGAAGACCTGTGTCATATACTGTGTCGCTCGTATCTCCTTGAACCTCTTTGAGATGAGGCTTTGGTCCTGCAGATTGTAAGCGCGGCGGATGGCGGAGATCCATTTATCCCGGCCTGGAAGCGGGGGTAGCTTGGGATCAGAGATGAAGGGTTGCTGTTCTACGTGCCTCCAGAACGCCCTCATGACCTTCGCGTCTCTGGTGATGAACTCTGGGGCGACTAACACGGTCCCTGTTATGCTGCCGAAGGCTGCAGCGGCAAGGTCATCCACGGATTGGTCTTTGAGATAGTGTTCTATCGCCCCCTTCACCGCCGTCACCACCTCTTCCCGCGGTGGGTCGGCAATAGGCACTCTGGACACGAAGAGCGTACCCTCTGGAAAGACGCTGACACAGCGACCTCCTCTCGCAGAGATCAGGTTGCTCATTGCTTTGTGGACGAGTTGGGTGAGGACCCCGCGTATGGCCGATGTCTGGCAGGCATACAGCGAGAGACCTAACCGCTCGAGGTTCAGCTGAAGCTGGCTTCCTGGGCGTGGGTAGCGCCCCGGTCCGTCGAGAGAGGCCAGCTCATCAGCAAGCACTGCCACATGCATCAGTTGAGGGGAGCTGGGTGGGTTCCTCAGCATGTCGGTCAAATGGGGGAGTGTCTGCGGATTCTCGATGGTCCGGGCAACAGCGATGCAGTCTTGGATTGAGTCTTCATCGGTGATCCCGAACTCACTTGCAATCTCTTTGAGTTCGCTGTCAGGGACAATATTGCTTCCCTGATGAGCTGGATAGCTACCATGAGTCGCTGAGGTCATACGAGTCTCGGTCGGCTTTGCCTTCCCCGCGTCGTGCATAAAGCAGCCACATGCGATGATGAGCTTCTGCCGTTCGCTCAATCCTTCGACAATCTCGGTGATGGAGATCCCGATGGAGAGGGTGTTAAGTGCATGTACGAGTAGCGATTGGCTAGTCCTTCCCTTTGCTGGACATAGATGCCATTGCCGCTTCAATCCGGCCCTGACGGCGTTCGAGTAGAGCTGCTCACTTGTCAGAGCCATGACGATAGATAACTTGGGAGCCATTTTTAAGAACTTCGGACAATTTCAGCTGGAAAATTGCAGAAAACATGCAATATTTCGCGGGCCGAAACCTATTAAGCTTGATCTTCGCAGGTACCCTGACTTACTTATAATAACAGCTCCATGGTGGACTTCTCGCCAATACCTGCCCGTCTCCGAGTAGAAGCCTGACACACCTGCTTGGATTCTCAGCCCTCTCGAGTAGTCCCCCCTTGGTCTAATGCTGCAAAGCAGAAAGGCGTCGTGAAGAGGAGCCTGAAAGCTTCAACGGGCTTCGAACAGGCTAGAGGCTCCTCGTAACCTTTCGAAGCAACCCTTATCGCAGCTACCCGAAACGCTCTTTGGGGCTCTTGGCGTAGTCGTCAGCCAGGAAACGAACCCTCAGCCTTAAAGGATAAGCTGAGTCTAGAAGATAGCCACCCCCAGCGGCCCTTCGACTTGAAGGGAGAGGCATCACTGAGGCCATGACCACTATCCCAGTGTCAACAACTCCTTCTAAAGGCCCAGTTTTCGCAGGCAGTATCCCCTTGACAGCCACTTTGAATTCTCATTGGATGATTTCCAGATGATCAGCGCAGGGCGTTTCGCATTCCAAGTACTCAGACAGGACATCAACCTTCTTCTCAAGGTTTCAACGATCGGATTCGTAAAACGAGGATTGAAAGACTAGACAAACTTCGGCGAGGTCATGAAGACAGTCATTGATCTCATCTCGGGAAGGGGAATTGAAAGACAGGCGTAGATAGCCGCCGCAAGATCTTATTAGAGGGGGTGGTAGACACTTTTGGTAAGGGGAGAGGACGTTGGATGAGGCGTCTGAGGGCTCCCGACATATCGCTCCCTCAGCGGAGCCCTATGATCTGACGCCCATCGGACGTCTCATGCACTACCTCTTCATTGGAGGATGAATCTGCATGTCTCAGCTTAGAATGGGTTCCTACGACAAGTGCGCCCTAGTCTCCATCGAGACTATTACGCCGCTTCACGTGGGCGCGGGCAGAGGCCTAGCGACAGTCGACCTGCCAATCCAAAGGGATGGCTTGAGCTTCCCCACGATCTTCTCGAGCAGCCTAAGAGGCCCTATCCGAGCCGCCTTCAAGGCCAAGGCCCGAGATAGTAATTGCACGTCGGTCATCTTCGGCCCCGAAACTGACGAAGGTGAATACTATGCGGCGGCCTTCGCCGCCATTGATGCGAAGTTGCTCCTTATACCCGTCCGAAGTCTCCGAGGCACATACGTTCTAGCCACCTCCCCAGCGCTCCTGAAGGGCCTCCTAGATTACGTGGAACTCGCAGAGCCCCTGACCGACGCCGCCCAAGATCTTGGGAAAACCCTTAGAGCCCTCATCGCTGAGGCAGACAGGCTTAAACCGGATAGGGTGATGCTTTCGAAGGAGAGCATTGCCAGTTTTAACGTTAGCATTAATGACAGGTCGGTCCTTGTGCTTGCCGACGAATACAGGCTGAATGCCCAAGAGTATGGCCAAGCAGGGGTGTCACTGGTCACAAGGCTAAGTATTCAGGAGCCATGGCGGATGTCCATAATTCATGATGACCTTTTCCCGACCCTGATCGAAAGGAGTCTCCTTAGGCAGGCTAGGATCAGGCTTCAAGCCGGGACGAAGAGAGTTGAGGGAGGTGGTCTGTGGACCGAGGAGCAAGTACCCCCCCATACGGTTCTTTGCTCCCTCTTCCTCTACTCGACCCCCCGAGCGCCCAATGATGTCCGAAAGAGATGCCCCATTCTAGACAAAAAGGGCTGGAACAGTCAAGCCGTCAAGGAGACCCTGGAGCATACTTTGCTTAGCGGCGGCATTGGATACATGATCTTCGGAGGCGACGAGACCACCGGAAGGGGAGTCGCAAAACTCAGGCTAGTTCTTTAGGAGAGGATTTCGATGGGTCGAAGCCTTCGGCAGGAAGCTCTGGATGCAGCCCTCGACGCTGTGAAAGAAGTAGGGGATATCGACAACAAAGTGAAAGCGATGAGCTTGGGATCCAAGTACCGGACACGTGTTAGGAGCTTAGCTTCCACGACCTATGAAGTCGGACTCCTATCAACGCTGGCCTTCGCCTACTCATCCTCCGGCGATGGGACTTGCAAGGCGGTACAACAGGCGGGTTGGTATGAGAAGCCTGATCGCCCAAAGTCCGATGAGGCAAGTTACGCGCTCTACCTGAAACATGTCCTAGGCTATCTGAACCAGCAAATAGGCTTTCCGTTGAGTCCCAGTATGCCCCTTGAAGCTTTGAAGAGCCTTGCGAAGGACCAGCAGATGCTCCTTGTCGCTGAGCGACTTCTCGAACCCTTCCTCGTAGAATTGAAACACTTTGCCGAGGCGCTTTTCGAACCAGAGGAGGAGCGATGACCGGCGGAGTTCACCTTGAAGCTACAACATGGCTCCTAGGAGTGGAGATGTGATGAAGATAGACGTGAACAGTATCGAGGCCAAGGCTCTAGGGCTGGTGAACGCCAATCTTGTGGCCAAGATTGAGCTAATTAACATCACCCATATGAGACTTGGAGGATACAATGCTAGGGCATACTCACGGGAACTACAATTATCTGAATTCATCCGAACTCAAAGCATTAAAGGTACGTGGCGCTGGTGGCTAAGAGCTCTCCTATCAGGATCTGCTTGGGAACTCGGCACATCCACGGATGTGGATATTTCCGGGCTCACAAAGAGTATCGCAGGCTCCACAGAATGCCCCTCTGGTCTACTCCTCCAACTTGATAGAGCAACCACAGCGGAAACACAGCTGATTATTCCGTATAATGCCTTGAAGCAACTGGCAGGACTAAAAGGAGGATCTAGAAGACACTTTGTAGTTTCGACACTTCCTCCAAGGCTCGGTCTCTCGGTCATGGATGAACGGCTCTCACTCGAAGAGCTGGAAGAGTTGCTGCGAGTTCACAAGACAGGGTCATTGCTTATCCACTTGAGTGTTCTGACGGCGCCATGGAATAAACTGTCAGATGACGAGATTAGAGTGGCGTTCGGAGCACTCCTCATCGCTTTGACCCTCCAAGGATCAGGCGCGATGACGCGGAGAGGTTTCGGTCATTTCCGAGTTGAGAAAATTGTGTTGGGACCGAAGGGTCAGTTTCTGACGAACTATGTAAAGGCTTCCGAAGCACTCAGCGGGGCAATAGATGAACTCAGCGTGGAGCAGGCACTTAGTGCCCTTGCTCAGGAGGCCATTCAAAGTGCCAAGAAAATCCTTGGTAGAACCCCAGGCGGTCGTCCTACAGGTGCGACGATACCCCCACATCCTTCGCTCTCATTCAGAGAAGGAGCGTTCACGTTGAAGGTCGTCAGAGTCAACTTGACGGGTGAAACCCGGAGTCCAGAGCTGGAGAAACTCCGAAGTCTAGGTCTGACGCAGACAGATGAGGCACAGCTCAGGTTGCTCTCGAGGCTTGGAAGAGCGACCTTAAAGCTCGAATGGAAAAAGCGTAAAGGCCTGGAGCTGTACGCGAGCGGGAGGGACCTGCATACTTGGGTTCTCGGTCTACCAAGGTCACACCAAGCCACCCGAGAAAGGGATGTAGATACTGGCTACTTCTTACCTCCTACAGAAAGAGATGATCGGCCAAGTCCAGGGCGTAGAGTCAGCGCCATATCTTTGGCCCCCGTCAAGGAGGTGGACAGAGGTGAATGGTTAGTCGCGACGTACGGATTCCTCTCTTATGACTGGCCTGAAACAATAGTTTGGCTGAATGGCACAAGAAGCCCAGTATCCATATCCACAAAGAATGAGGTTAGAAAATGGTTCAATGAGGCATTCAAGACGGTGACCGACTACCTTGGAAGCGGTGCGCCTCCCGTTAGTCCAACTCGAGGCCAGCGTCTTGAGAGGTCGTTACATTGAAGCCTTCAACGCCAACCGAGAACACGATCCGATCTCGGCCCTGGGGATCGGACTGGCTCGACGAAGTCTGGAAGTCCCATGTTGAGCTAGAGTCGGAGGGGTTAGTCAACCTTTTCAGCCTTCTAGCCATCGGCTCGATCCGTGTGAATCGCTCTGGCGATGACAAAGAGAGGATGAAGCGGAGGCTCCTTGAGTGCATCGCAAGCTATAGTCGCCGCTTGGATCTGAACACGGTGAGTAACCGGCTGGACGAGCTGCAGAGCGCCTACCAGTCGTTAGGATGGCTAGCCTTCGACATCAAAGCAAGGCTGGTGTACCGAGGGTTGATTGGAGCTGGCTCAGTTTTCGGTTCAACAGCCTTCGAGGTGGGGCTTGCCTTTGACCCCGTCCTTAACGTCCCTTGCATACCTGGTTCAAGCCTCAAGGGAGCTGCAAGAGCGGCTGCCCAAGTCCCGTTCAAAGGGGATAGACTACTCGACAAGGACGCTGTTAAGGCTCTCTTCGGCTCACCGGCTCAGGTTGGAACCCTCCATTTCAACGACGCCTACCCCGTAAAGGCGGGGGTAGAGGGTTACGTGATCCTACCCGACGTTTTGACTCCTCACTACAGTCGCGGCGAAGATATGCTCCGAGAAGACGAGGCGAAGCCCGTACCGGTCATATATCCGTCCTTGGCGCCTGGGACGACCTTCAGGTTCGTGATTGGGACCCCAAGGGGTCTTGAGAAGGCGAAGATGGAGGGGATTCTCGTGACCATAGTAGCCGCGCTGAAGCTGGGTGTGGGAGCGAAGACCAGCCTCGGTTACGGAGTCTTTCAACTCGAGAGCATTACGGTTCACGGTTCCTAGGAGGAAGGAACATGAGCGCAAAAGAGGAGTTCTTCAAGAGAAAGATCGCGGCTCTACTCCACGATCCACCGAACAAGGCTTGGATTGTCGCTAAGAAGATTCACCACGAAGGTGGCCATAAGGGAGCTGCAAAGGACTTGGCGAATAGGCTCTTCGGCGGGGAGATAAGCCGTCTTGTGGACGCCGGAGAGATCACGGCAGCGGACTCCCTGGCTGCTTCGTTTGACAGATGGATTCTTTCAATGGTAGGAGGAGAGTACCTGTTCGAGGTTGAAGAGGTTGGGTACACCAATCTCTTCAGTCAAGGGGGTCACTACGCATGGCCCTTGGATCGAGCCTCAACAGAGACCGCGGAGTTCATTAGTGAATTGAAACGCGCCTTGAAAGGACTCCGCGAAGGTGACGATTGGAGGCTGACCTACCATGTGTTGTACGCGCTTTACGAATACTTATGGCACAGTGTCAACCCTGGCTGCGCGGGCCCAGCCGACACACGCGTCCCAACTCACACGGTCTTTGACCATGCCTACGCTACTACTGCCGCTGTGAACCTAGTAGCTACCCCCGAACATGACAGCTTCATGGTCTGCCTCGACCTCGCGGGGCCTCAACGCTTCATTCAAGCCTCAAGGAAGCTAAGGGACATGTGGGCAGCAAGTTGGCTCGCCTCGCTTCTCGCGTGGTGTACTGTTGAGCCACTCATCCGAGCCTTCGGACCTGATATCCTCCTGCTTCCATCAGCGAGAGGGAATCCCTTCTATTTTCACACAGTGCTGGCCAAGCTCGCAACAGTTAACTCTGTCGCTGAAGAGACTCGTCACATCTTGAAGAGCGCCGCTAAGGATGTCTCTGGACTTGATCTCGAAGCCGGGTTCCCGCGATATGCCGTGATCCCAGCAACGGTTACGCTTCTTCTCCCCCATCCGGGCGATGCAGCGCTTCTCGAACAGGTAGCCCGGGAGATCTCTGAAGAACAAGGCTTTGAGGTGAAACTGGAGACGGAAGAGGGCATCGCGGCTTTTCTCCGAGACACTTACACGGGACTCTGGAGGAAGATTGTCGAAGCAGCTGTGAGGAGCCTCCGGGTTTTCCCGGCGTTCTCGGCGTTGGAGGAGATCATGCGAGACCTGGGAGTCTACGATAACCCTCCTCTTCCCACGCGGATCATCGTGAAGCCGGTGAAAGTCGGAGGAGCCAATGACCGCACTCGATACCTCACCTACCACTCCGCGTTCAAAGCCGTCAGCGACGCCCTCGCTGAAGCTGGGTTGTTGAAGGTCCACCACTTGGCGGGGCTAAGGGTTACTGACTTCACGCAGAACTATGAGCATTACTCAGCGAGCATGGGCAGTGGTGAGCGAAGGTTCTACATGTGCAGCGTCTGTGGGGAAGCCCCCGCGTTGCCGTGGACGCCAGATCTTGCACGCTATTTGAACTGTATTGAAGAGGGACTCGTAGACTTCGAGTGGACAGATGAGAGCCAAGGTAAATGGAGTGGTGAACGCCTTTGCCCCTATTGCCTCGTGAAACGTCTTTTCCTCACGAACACTGTGTTCAACGAGATCCTCAGAGAAACGCTGGGACAGCTGACGGAAAGAGTTGCACCCCCAAGGATACCTAGCGTCTCCACGGTCGCTACAATTGGATTCAAGGAAGCAGTTGCGAAGGCCTGGGAAAGCGACCCCAGTCTTGCAGAGCACATCAAGGGGCTCTTGGGAGCGAGAGAGCTCCGCTTTCCCTCTACGTTCTACGCAGCAGAGAGGCGACTACTGCGCATCGTTGAAAACGGCCGTAGCAAGAGTCAAGACCACGCAGCAGGCGCGGAACTCTTAGAGGCCTTCATCATGGCCCCCTCTGAGGATCTTCTTCTGAAGGATCATGAGACGAGACGCAGAGCGAATCAACTCGGAAAAGCTATCGTGAAGAAGCCAGAGACCGAAGAGCCTCCTCCACTCGATACGTACTTCGTGTTGGTCAAGGGTGATGGGGATGATGTTGGAAAAGTTCTCACTGGGTCACTCAGCGACGTATCTGCGCTTCGCATGGGCGACATCTTCATGCACATGGCGTCAATAACTCCAAACAGCAGACTGAAAGAAGTCCTCAAGAGTCTATCCAAGGAGGACCTGAAGAGCGCCGAGGCATTGATCGACGAAGAGAGGCTTAAGCATCCAACGAGGGCGGATGTGCCAGACCTCCACGCGATGCACAAGAGCATGGAAGAGACACTCAAGGAGCCTTGGGAGAAGGAGGATGAGAAGAAATGGATGTCGCGCATCTTAGTCTCGCCAGCATACCACACAGCGATAAGCCGTGCACTCATGACAACAGCGAACAAGGCGGCGGAGGCTGTTGAAGAGGCTGACGGCGTCGTTGTGTACTCAGGCGGCGACGATATTCTTGCAGTCCTCCCCACGAGAAGGGCCGTGGATGTAACCAAAGAGATCAGGAAGGTTTACCATGGCGCCTCAAGATCTGGCTTCAATGCCCTGAAGATAGGAGACCGGGATGCCTTCGTAATCCCGTCCATGGGCGACCTAGGGCAGTCTTTCGCCATCGTTCATGCCCACTATCATTACCCTCTCTCGTTCACGACACGTGAAGTCGTGGCGCTTCAGGAGTCTTCGAAGAACTCCGTCTGGACACGGATCGATCGCGGAGGGAGTTTCAAGAAAGACTCTTTGACCATCAGCTATCTGTCCCGCGGCGGCAACCCGCTGAAAGGTGTCCTACCCCTTAGAGAAGTAAAAGACAAAAGGCTAGAGTTCCTAGGGGTCGTAGAGCAACTCGGCGAGGCTCTCCGTTATCTGGAGACAGGGGTTCTCTCAAGGAATCTTCTTCAGGACCTTCAGGCGTGGCTGGAGAGGATACACGAAAGCTGCAAGGTAGACCGTGAGGCGCCTCAGACAATCCTCATGCACATCATTAGACGGAATCTCGACAAGATGAGGCCAGAACCTGTGCAAGATGAAGCCTTAAAGAAGACTCTAGGCTTCTTCGCGGACCAAGGTCTCGCCTTAGAACGAGTCCGCAAAGAACCTGAAGAGCGTAAGGATCCCTATATGGGCCGCGATGAAGTGCCTGTCTCCCTATTGACGCACGTGCTTAATGCTCTACATGCCTGCATGGGGGCGCGGAGGGGGTGGGAAGCCTGAAGAGCATAACTTTTCGCGTCGTGGAGCCCATGATGTTTCGAGGTCCGTCTGAGTTCACTCCGTCGATCAGGGGACCCCAAACGGTGGCCGTAAGCAATCCTGTTCCTATGCCTTCAACGGTAGCAGGAGCACTAGCTACACTCGTTCTGGAGGCTCTTAACCGACCTCCTCCAATGTCTACCGAAGCTACTTCATTCGAGCAGCTCATAGCAATTCTGAGAACTGCGGGCGAAACGCTGATCATGCGAGGCCCATACATAATGTCAGCCCAAGGATCTTATGTCCAATATCGAGAACAATTGGTTTCATTTAAAGACGTTCGCGAGGCTCTTACTAAGAAGACTGACATCAAGAAAGCATTGAAGATACTAAGTGAACGTGTCAAAGAGGGGGTTAAGGAGGGGAGGGGTGCCAATACCGTACCGACATTGGGGATCAAGCTCATTGACACGTTCACTAGTCCTTCAAAGGTAGCTGAAGAGGGGTTTATCTACACTACGAAGATGGTTGATTACTCACGCTTGGGCAAGGCAAGTGTGGCAGTGGACGTACTTAGAGGCTCAAAATCGCTTGAAGAGACGTTGAAAACAAAGAAGCTCGTCCGGCTAGGTGGAGAGGGAAGGATCACGGAGGCATCAGCATCGGAAAACCAACCCTTGACCGAGGGCGTAAGATCAGTGGCGGACAAGCCTTCGACTCTATGGCGCCTCTATGTCTCCACCCCATTGATCCTGGACGGAAAAGAGTTGAGAGGAGTCTCGGCGCACACAACAGGTGGTGTTCATGTCTACACGGGCTTCAAGGTGCGCGAAGCAGTGGCCGCTCTACTTAAACCGAGACTCAGTCCTGAACCGAAGAAAGTCAAAGTCGCTGGTCAAGTCTCAGTGATGGGTGGATATAGTCTGGTGGCGGACAGGCGAAAGCCGATGTTTCCGGTGCTGATGCCTGGCTCGGTTATAGAGGTTGAGGGCGAGGGTCTCTGGGAACCCCTGCCCTTTTTGAAGATTTACACGGAAGGCTTAGGCTTTGCAGCTGAGATAGGTTTTGGGACAGTCTTACCCATTCCCATCTGCTTTCCGACATGAACTCAGCCAGCCTAAAGAACTATAGAGATTTGGGTCCTGGGGACTTGGCAAAGAGTGAGAGTGAACTTTGAGGTGTCGAAATGAAAAGAGCTTTAGTGATTTCTATTGGTACCGGAACTCGGCCAAGTGAAGAGGCGATAGATAGCCTCGCCGGAGCCATAGCCTTCAGCATATTGAGCAGTCATCCTGACAAGGTGTTCTTCGTTGCCACCAAAGAGAGCGTCAAAGACACGTTGCCTAGAATCCTGCAGAAAGCGAGCTTACGAGACTACGAAACGATTGAGGTGAAGGACCCAGATAATATCCGCGAGATCTACGAAGAGTTGAGACCGAGATTACTGGAGATAAGAAGCCAGTACACTTCGGTCGTAGTTGACTATACGTCGGGAACCAAGGCTATGACAGGCGCCCTCGTGATACTAGGCTCCCTGTTCGAGGTGGACACCCTGAGCTATGTTGCGGGGAAAAGGGCGGGTGGGGTTGTCGTGAGAGGTACCGAGGAGCTTCAGACCGTTAAACCATACTTTGTGACATGCGATAAGAGGATCATGGATGCCACAAGGTTCTTTGACGAGTGCCGGTTCGATACAACGTTAGCCATCTTTGAAGATGCTGAGAGAATAACAGCCAACGGAGAGATTTTAAATCGCGTTGCTCCCTTGAAGAGTGCCGCCTTTGCCTACTCTGCGTGGGACAAATTCAGCCACGCCGAAGCCTTCGAGTTTCTCAAGACGATTCAAGACTGTAGGTTTGATCGTAACAAGCGCTTTCTGGGTATGCTGTTGCACGCTGATGAGAAAGAGCCCTACGTTATTGCCGATTTGATAAACAACGCGAAGCGAAGAGGTGATGTCGAGAAGAAGTATGACGACGCAGTAGGGCGTTTGTACCGTGTAATCGAGTTGATGGCGCAGTACCGTTTGAAGAAGATGTACAAGGTAGACTCGAGCAATGTCAATCCAGAGGATATTCCTCCGAAGCTCAGGGAGGAATGGAAGATTCCCACGGCTGGCGAGAAGCTCAGGATAGGACTCGAAAGAGCTTGGGAGCTACTTGCAGCAAAGGGCGATGAGTTGGGAGAGGCGTTTCTGAAGGATGAAGAACTAAAAGACTTGCTATCGAAGAGGAACCTCTCAATACTCGCCCATGGGCTGGTCCCGGTAAGCAAAGAGGCGTATGTGCAACTCATGAATAAAGTCCTCGGCTATGGGTTAACCGTAATCAGGGAACTCGAGACTCATCTTCAAGACTCGAAATTTGTGAAATTGAACGAGTGAAAACTGGGCGTGTGCTTTCTACGAGCCCTCATTTTCTTGCATTTCAATTCTTCTTTTGTGAGCCTATTCATTTGGGTCTCCTTCTACCTTGGCTTGGTTAGGTCTATCGAAGGTGCGGATGGAGGCGCTGTTCTAAATCGGTTCTTCCCTGCTGGGGCTGACTCACACAAGGCTTCCTTGGGGAAGAAATGCTGCCCGGAGGAGTATTGCATAATGTGTAGTTGCTGCGAGGTTGCGTGGTTCTCCGCATTGTGAACGACCTTATATACCCCTCATCGACTTTTCGTCGTTCACGAGCCCTGGCCTAGAGAAACAAATATCTACCTTATCCGGTTAAAACACGCCATTTGACGGAGCAGTTTCAACGATCGGACTCGTAAAACGAGGATTGAAAGACTGCAACAGTGTTATCGTAGTTATCTCCAGATTTCAGTTTCAACGATCGGACTCGTAAAACGAGGATTGAAAGCTATCTTGCACGTCAGGCTGCCCACGTAACTGTCTGAGTTTCAACGATCGGACTCGTAAAACGAGGATTGAAAGACTGTACTGTGCCGTTTAGATCACCACCCGTAAATCCCGTTTCAACGATCGGACTCGTAAAACGAGGATTGAAAGACTGGCTGGCACGTTGTTTATTTCCGATGCAAAGGAGTTTCAACGATCGGACTCGTAAAACGAGGATTGAAAGTCGCTTGAGCCCTCATCTCCGGCGTGATCTCAAGAAGTTTCAACGATCGGACTCGTAAAACGAGGATTGAAAGAATAGCGTCGGTAGATCTTGCAGAATTTGCAGTACGTTTCAACGATCGGACTCGTAAAACGAGGATTGAAAGGTACCCGTCAGGGTTGCGGCTTGCATACCCGAGCCGGTTTCAACGATCGGACTCGTAAAACGAGGATTGAAAGGGAAGAATCTGTTACTCTCACTGAACCTGAAGATCATGTTTCAACGATCGGACTCGTAAAACGAGGATTGAAAGAGCAGTTGCTAGAACACTACCCCAGTTGTGCAACCCGTTTCAACGATCGGACTCGTAAAACGAGGATTGAAAGAGGAATGAAATCATGCCTCATCAATCGTTTCTCCCGTTTCAACGATCGGACTCGTAAAACGAGGATTGAAAGTCAAGAATTACGCAAGGAACAAGGGCAAGCATCTTGAGTTTCAACGATCGGACTCGTAAAACGAGGATTGAAAGAGTCGCTTGAACGCGGGTGGACGTCCCCTCGCCTTGAGTTTCAACGATCGGACTCGTAAAACGAGGATTGAAAGATGAATCCCCCCCATTCATCATACTCATAGGTGAAGTTTCAACGATCGGACTCGTAAAACGAGGATTGAAAGTTATATAACACTACCTTATGCCCTTGGTGTTTTTCAAGTTTCAACGATCGGACTCGTAAAACGAGGATTGAAAGTCATTCCTCCAAGAGCGCGACACGGAATGTCGCGCGTTTCAACGATCGGACTCGTAAAACGAGGATTGAAAGTCGCCTTCATCGATCCGGTTGAGGTGGTCAGGTAGGTTTCAACGATCGGACTCGTAAAACGAGGATTGAAAGATGTGACCATGACGCGGGGTATCTCTATCCTCGGGTGTTTCAACGATCGGACTCGTAAAACGAGGATTGAAAGCAATATCGGCAGGTGTATAGGCTACACTCCATTTTGGTTTCAACGATCGGACTCGTAAAACGAGGATTGAAAGCGTCGTCCCGGCGGACCAGAAGCTGGGTGTCCGGGGTTTCAACGATCGGACTCGTAAAACGAGGATTGAAAGGCTCGTAAAGGATACCGTGAACTATGCCGCTACTACAGTTTCAACGATCGGACTCGTAAAACGAGGATTGAAAGCAGTGTACTTCCTGATGGTCCTGTGGCCCACGCTTGGTTTCAACGATCGGACTCGTAAAACGAGGATTGAAAGTCGTCTTTCAGCTTGACATCTATCCCGAGTCTGTGTTTCAACGATCGGACTCGTAAAACGAGGATTGAAAGTCGCTTGAGCCCTCATCTCCGGCGTGATCTCAAGAAGTTTCAACGATCGGACTCGTAAAACGAGGATTGAAAGAGTAGAACTCTTCTATCCCCTGTAAGCTGAGATAATGGTTTCAACGATCGGACTCGTAAAACGAGGATTGAAAGAAGGAGGTGTTCAATATCCTATTTATAAGTTCAATATCATTGAACATTCTCTAGAAAGGTGTTGACTCTCCTATAGGCGTCAATT
>Ga0315314_1000765_pt1 | contig 32022 bp, 41 predicted proteins | sample TDP9_MG_FD_203631 | JGI IMG/M metagenome (GOLD analysis project Ga0315314, IMG submission 203631) | Freshwater sediment microbial communities from Lake Towuti, South Sulawesi, Indonesia - TDP9 | ecosystem: Environmental > Aquatic > Freshwater > Lake > Sediment | place: Indonesia: South Sulawesi... | reverse complement strand
CACAATCTTTACGGATGTCCCAGGCGTGAGACCTAGCGTGGCGAGGTAACGTAGCAGGTTAGAATCCTCATCCATTATTTTCACCACAATTCCTCCTTCTTGTGGGTTGAGGTTTGTTAAGGGCTCTAATTTCTCCTCGAAAATTCCTCCACATTTTGTGGGTATCGGGTTCCCGTGGGGACAAGTTTTCGGGTGCCCCAACGCCTTTTCAAGAGGTTTGATGACCTTATCCGAGAAAGCGTGTTCAAGCTTACAGGCTGCGTCGTGGGCTTCGCTCCAATCTAGGTGCAGGACATCCGTTAGTAGTCGTTCAGCGAGGCGATGTCTCCTCAAAACGTTTAAGGCTAATTTTCGCCCCTTCTCTGTCAGTTTTACCCCCTTGTAAGGTTCATGTATAACCAAACCCCGCCTTTCTAAATTCTCTATGGTGTTCGTAACTGAGCCGGGCACTACCTTCAATTGACGGACGAGCTCCATAGTCTTGGCAGAACCCGTTTTCCGCTCTAAGCGGTAGATCGCCTCAAGGTATTCTTCAGCTTCGCTGGAGACTGTGGCTTCCTTGGCTTCCATAACCCTTCACCGAAAGCAGATTACGAACTCTCGTAATTTTTATATAACACCGTTATAGATAAATCTTGCCCCAGATAGTTTAGTAAAAAAGATAAAGGCTAGATCGCGGTCTCATCTTGGTTTCAACCAGTACTTTTCAGACGTTTATTGGCTACTCCCCTTTTCACGTCTTTTTTCTATAGGTTTTTAGAAGATACGTACCGACTATTAGCCAATACCCAATGTACACGAGAACTCTCAGCCACTCAGGATTGCCGTCATATCCGACTAAAGCTTTCAAAATGGAACCGACAGCGCCTTTCTCATGCAACAATGGATAAGTTCCATCCGGATTCATTGCAGGGTTAATGTTAAACGCCTGTTGACCTAGTATTCCGAATTCCACTCCAGCGCCTTCTCCAGCCTCTGTGAGCTCGTGGATGCCATAGCCAGCTAATCCAGCCGCAAAAACTATCAGTATTATGCTCGTATACTGGAAGAACTTTGTGACATCAAGCTTGTAAACACCCTTCATCAAAAACACTGCGAACATAATTACAGACGCAAAGCCTATTAAAACTCCAATTACTGCACCTAAAGGGTCTAGGAAAAATGTGGCGGTGAGGAAAAGCACAGTTTCGAGGCCCTCTCTAAAAACAGCCACAAAGGCTAGGGTAGCAATTCCGAACAATTGTCCTTTGGTGACCGCGATGTCAATCCTCTGTTGTAGTTCACCCTTTATTTGTTGCGCATGCTTCATCATCCAAAATATCATGTAGGTTAAGACGACCGTAGCTGTAAGGGATGCTACTCCTTCGAATGTTTCCGTGGCTATTCCACTAAGTCCACCATAAACCGCCTGGGTGATCCAAGCTAGGATTATGCTTGCTGCTATAGCAATGCCAGTCCCAATGTATAGATATCGATTTAGATTCATTTTCTCTACCTTTTTGAGGTAGGTAGCCATAATCACTACAATCAAGGTGGCCTCAAGTGATTCTCTAGAGGCTATCAGAAAGCTTGGAAATAATCCTTCATACATTATTTTACCTCGTCAAGCGTAAAGATTTTGAAAAAGGTATGAACATTGGAACTTTCCGCTTGTATTCTTGATATTTGCTTCCGAAAGTCGCTTCCATATCTTCTTCCTCTTTTCTAGCCAACCTATAATATAAAATTGCCAAAATAGGCCACATCAAGAGAATGGGAATGGTAACCCATTGGATGAGCATGCCGAAGGTGAGGAGAATGAAACCTAAATATTGTGGATGGCGAACATGCGCATAAACTCCCGTGGTTACAAGCTGACCTTCAGCTTGGTATATTTTCTGCCAACCAAAGATTATTAAGAGAAAGCCTATGAAAATCATTAGTTCTGAAAGTGGATGAACTATTAAATAGAACAAGTCTTCTCCAATAAATCCTGCAAAAACGTGGCCAGCTGTATGCGTCAAAGGGTTCTCGTATCCAAAAAGCCACGCGAGAATGTATATGGTTAAGGGGAAGCCGTACATTTCTGTGTATAAGGCAACTATGAACGCTAAGTAGACGCTTGCTGGAAGCCGTCCGTTATTCTTTCTGAAGGGTACGAACAAGATGAATAGGCCAAACAGTATTATGTTGGTGAGCACGAGGCTCCAAAGCCCGTATCCATAATCTGCCATAACACAAGCCTCCCATGTTTCCGCTCTAGCGAAGCCACCTGCTTGATAGCCAAAACGCCAGGAGGAGAACCATTAAACCAATCCACAGGTATAATGCCGGACCCCTCGAACTCATGCCGCAGCCGCCACAGCTGCCACGGTATACATGGCCTCCACGCGTCGTTGCGCCTTCTTTGATGTATTTTATTGGATTCTTGTCGAATTGTGTTTTGCACGTTTGGCTACAGAAATAGTAGGTTTCGTTTCCATACCTAGTTTTGTATTGACTTGTTTTTTCGTCAACATTCATTCCGCATACTGGATCCTTCATGGGGTTCACCTTCCTTTTCCTGTTTTAGAATGTTTCTCTCCTGTTTGTAGGATTGGGCGCAATGTATGCAGCAGAAGGTTGTTTCTTTCCCTTCAATAACTTCTCTATATCCGCTCGCATAGACTTTGCAACCGCAGTGGGCGCAGACTTCGAGGCTGGGCTCAAGTGCAATTGAGACAAGGTTGGCGAAACGTTTAAACAGGCGTGTGCAGACTTCTTTTCCTTCCTCGGTGAGTTCGAAAACCTTCTTTTCTTTCTCACCTACAGGCTTAACCGTGTGTTTCACCAAGCCCTTTTCTTCGAGGTGCTGGAGAAACGGGTAAACCAAGCTCGGGCTGACTTCTTTTCCAACCTTCTTTCTGAATTGGCTTAAGATACTGTAGCCGTGGGCGGCTCCTTCATACAGAATTGTTAGTATGTAAAATCGGGAAAAATCCGAAACGACCTCATCGATCTCTTCGCCGCTCATTATAACACCTTAAAAGATATATCTTTAAAAGAAATATTTATATCTTTCTATAACACAGTTATTCTATGGTGACCAAAATGCTTTGCTGCTTAGGACTCTTTGCCGGTTTTGCCTTAGGCTCCATGCTCGGCGGACCATGGACATTTATTGCCCCAGCAATAGGATTCGGCCTAGGGCTCCTAGGAGATATGAAACTGATGCGCGGTAGCCATGAAAGTCATGGAGGTTTTGGGGGAGGCTGTTGTGGAGGCGGACACACGCACGATGAAAAAGTTGAGGGAGGCACTAAAGACCCTGTTTGTGGTATGCAGGTTGAGGAAAAAGCAACTAAACACAAGATGGAGTTCCGGGGGAAGACATACTACTTTTGTTCCTCCGAATGTGAATCCGCATTTAAGGAAAATCCAGAGAGGTACATATAGCATAGGAGAAAGACGTGATGCCCAGAGATCCTGTATGTGGTATGGTTGTAGACAAGGACACCGCTATTAAACGGAAGATTGGAGATCGAACATACCATTTCTGCAGCGAAACCTGCGCCCGAACATACGAACAACCCGAACAAGAATTAAAAGCCATGAAACGCCGAGTCGCCTTGGCACTCGCAGGAGTTGTAAGCGTTGCTGCTTTGCGTGTTGTAGCCATGCTAGGCCTTGCCGTAGCCATCATGGCGTTCAGGATAGTTGGAATTTCGGCTTGGGACTTAGCCTTCTTCATTTTGTCAACTCCAATCGTTTGGGTAGCTGGATGGAGCATCCATCGCGGAGCGTACAAGGCGCTCAAAAATCGATCCATAAACATGGATGTGCTCGTAACCACCGGCGTGTTAGCCGGCTGGGGATATGGTGCAGTTAGCGCCTTTTTCCCGTGGCTGGGGTCTGAGGGATTCGGCTACATGGAAATCGCCATAGGAATTCTAGCCTTCGTGTTGTTGGGCAAGTTTATTGAGGAAACTATAAGGAGGAAATCCGCTGCAGCCATTCGGAAACTGCATGAACTCCAGCCAACGATCGCGAGGGTTTTGAAGGACGGGCAGGAAGTTGAAGTTCCAATTGACGATGTTCAGGTCGGTGACGTGTTCGTTGTTAGACCGGGCGAGAAGATTCCAACAGACGGCATAGTTGTTGCTGGTTACTCTTCAGTTGATGAGAAAATAATCACTGGAGAAAGCATTCCAGTTGAAAAGAATGTGAGCAGCGAAGTCATAGGCGCCACAATTAATAAGACGGGTTTGTTGAAGGTCAAGGCGACTAAGGTTGGCGAAGACACGGCGCTCATGCAAATCGTGCACTTGGTGGAGGAGGCCCAAGCCTCTAGTGCGCCAGTTCAAAAGTTCGCAGACCGTGTTGTCGGGTATTTTGTTCCTGCCGTCTTTACAGTTGCGGCAATATCCTTTACCTACTGGTTATTTGCAGCACCTTATCCAACATTTCAGGCTCGCTTTAGTTTCGCTTTTCTCGTATTGTTAGCCATACTCCTCATCGCTTGTCCGTGCGCTCTGGGTATAGCTACACCGACGGCCATTTTGGCTGGAGTTGGTAAAGGCGCCGAATATGGAGTGCTTCTCAGAGGAGGTGAATACGTTGAAAACGCCAGAAAGTTGACCACGGTGGTGTTTGACAAAACCGGCACTTTGACTAAAGGCGAGCCCTCGGTCACCGACATACTAGCGTTTGAGGGCTACAGTGAAAAAGAGGTGTTAGGATTCGCGGCTATTGCAGAGAAGGGTTCAGAGCATCCTCTGGCAGAGGCCGTTGTTAAGGCGGCAACAGAAGCTGGCTTCAATATTCCAGATGCGGAATCCTTTGAGGCTGTCCCAGGGCATGGTGTCAAAGCAGCCTTTGAGGGTCACGCAATTCTCTTGGGGAATCGCAGACTAATGAAAGAGAACAAGATTCCCATTAAGGAGTCGACCGAGTCTCATCTAACAAAACTAGAGGAACACGGAAAAACTGCTATGCTCCTTGCTGTGGACGGTGAAATTGCAGGAATAGTCGCGGCTATGGACACGCCTAAAGACAACGCGGTTGAAGCGATAAAACGACTCAAGAACATGGGACTCGAAATTGCCATGCTCACTGGCGACAACGAACGAACAGCTAAGGCGATCGCCAACCAATTGAGCATGGACACAGTTATCGCCAACGTTTTGCCTTGGGAAAAAGTCGATATCATCAAGAAACTGCAGAGCGAGGGCAAGGTTGTTGCCATGGTTGGCGACGGCATTAACGACGCTCCAGCCCTTGCCCAAGCCCACATTGGCATAGCCATAGGTAGCGGAACTGACATTGCTAAAGAAACTGGCGGCATAGTCCTTATCAAAGATGACTTACGTGATGTGGCACGAGGAATCATACTTAGCAAGGCGACCATGAGGAAGATTAAACAGAACCTTTTCTGGGCCTTTATATACAACACGGTCTCCATTCCAGTCGCAGCGGTCGGTTTGCTTAGCCCCATAATAGCGGCTGGAGCCATGGCGTTCAGTTCCCTTTTTGTCGTGAGCAACTCGGCAACTCTAAAACTGCTCAAACTATAAAAAATTCCTGAGAAGAGGAGGAGAGAATGCATGGCGAAGGATCTTGTTTGCGGGATGGAAGTGGATGAGAAAACGGTAAAACACAAAACAGAGCATATGGGAAAGACCTACTACTTCTGTTGCGCGATGTGCAAGGAAAAATTCGAAGCTGACCCCCACAAATACATGAAGATGTGAGCGAGAAAATGATCATGAGCCCTTTAGGAAGTAGGGTAGGTTGGAGCACAAACATTCACTTACATAGGTTGAGAGCGAAATTGTCAAGGTTTAAATGTAAAAAGTGTGGCCAAATCATTGAGGCAAACTTTGAGCCATGTTGTGCACTCGAGTTTGTGTGCAAGGTAAAGTACCCTAAATGTTGCGGGCAACCTATGATCGAAATCATGGACGACTAGCTATGTGGGGTGATGAATTGAAAACCGAGAAAATTGGAATATTCGCGCGCTTTAGCCCTTGAGATTGAAGAATTTCCTCAATCATGGCTGTTGTGTCGCTAATTTGACCTAAAGCCTTAATTCTCAACCTTTTAAGCTTGGCACCGATGATTGGCAGGCATGACCAACTTCGCTAGACGCTTCATAAACCAGTCTAGAAGACCTTCATCCTTTAATGCGCGATGAATGTTCGGCAAGTCATCTTCATTAAGTACATAAAGTTTTATTCTCTTCAAATGCGTTCAAAGATTTCATACAAAATTCTTATCTAATTCTAAAATTCCAATTTTGATTGAAAGGGGGTTATGATGAAGTTTAAGATATCCACAAAGGAGGTTGCGGCGATGGGCCTTAATGCGAGTTTGTATGCTGTGGGTTCGTATCTAACCGCTTATATTCCTACACCGTGGGTTGTGCAGCTTAGACCAGCTGTTGTTATTCCAGCGGTTTTCGCCGTTGTCTTTGGACCGTTGGTTGGTGGGCTGGGTGCGGCTATAGGAACCTTCATTACCAGTATCGTCACCTATGGAACAGCCATACTCACCATTTTCAGCGGAACGCCGGGAAACCTCGTCTGCTTCTACCTTCTGGGCAGATTTTCGAAACCCTACAACCACAGAAACTTCGCTGCAGGTACCATGATAGGCTTCCTTGTTGGAAGCATCATAATCAGCTTCGGCTTATGGTTCCTGCTGGCCTACCTCATGTTCCTAATCCCAGCTGGAACCCACGCTTATGCCGTAGCGCAAAGCACTATCGCGAAAATGCTAACCGATCCTGCTGTATGGATTTTAAGCACCATCGTCTGGACCCTTGGAACCGGGGCTATTTGCACCCTTTTAATCGGTCTTCCAATACTGCGAGCGTGTGAAAAGGCATTTCCAGGGTTATTCACATGAATATCGAGAAAGTCTTAAGGGAACTGGAGGAAAGTGGCTCTTACAGAAGAGGGGATTGTGAAATTAGCCTTGACGTGGTCTCTAAAGGGTTTGAAATCGGGGGAAAGTACAAAATAAAGTCGGGTCATCAAATCTCTTTTCCGAACCTTCCTGGGATCACAGTTAGACAATCCGGTAATGATGTCCACTTCAGCTCTTATGCTGGCACTCTCAAAGATGCATTGCAGCCAATCGCGGATGCTGTAAATTCAATTCGCTATCCAGATCGTCATATCACAAGGCGCGCCGGGTGTTTCATTGAGATCCTCTTCATAATTCCAATCAGAGCCTCGATAGAGCTCTGCTCAGAGGGCTTCTCCATCCTTGGAGGTCAGCTCTACCGCATGGGCGCATCCCAGGGAGTGATATTCACCATGATAATGGTGGGGGGTCAGCACAGACCTCACAGAGATCTCGGTGATCCTGGGAAAGTTCGGGAAGAGGACTACGATAGCCTACACAGCGACAAGCACGGCTCTAGTCGTGGTCTTCGCCTACCTAATGAACTGGATTTGGATCCTAGCTTGACGCCTCCTTTGCAATTACAAACCTCGATTCTTTGCCCGCGCTGATGTAGGTTCCTCCCAACTCACGCACCTTTCCGGCTATTGCGGCAAACTTCTCTTTACCCAGATAGCCCACTGGCCTCACAACGAATCCCTCCGCTTCTTCAGCGATGGACAAATCATCCGCGTATTCGCTCAGTTGGGCTCGAACCTCAGCTATCGTGATAACCTTTTTGATCGGCTTCACTGTAATTGTGATTTCAAGATCACCGTAGGTTATTGTTGCACCGTCTTCTTTCGGGCTTACCTTAATTTCCATACGCTCCCCCAATAACTTTAGATGCGAAGAATAATTAAAACTTAGTTAACAATCTAGCGGCGTGGTTAGGAGGTGAGCTTATGGCAAAAAAGAAGTGCCCTGAAAGTGGAGAAACGATCATGTTTCCGGAGGACTGCATAGACTGCGAATACCTGAAGCCAAGGGGAAGAATCAAGTGCTGCACATCACCTAGGAAAAAGAAGTAGATCGGTGAGGTTTGTGGGTGAGGGTAAGTTAGGCGAATTATTAAAGGTTAAGCCCCCTCCAGGGTATCCACCGGAGGAGGGTCGTTACCTACGTGGAAACGATTACTCTCCCGTAGCTGTAGCCGTGTTGTTAAACGCGCCTTATGAAAAGATCCCACCTGAGGTCGAGAAGCTAGTGAGGGTTGCCATAGAGACCGGCGCAGCTTTAGCCGGGACCCTGCAAACAGCGAATATAGGGTTGGAGAAGATTATTGCAAACATAGTTGCCAACCCGAATACCCGCTATCTAATCCTTTGCGGCAGGGAGGTGGAAGGGCATAAAGCCGGCGACGCGCTTACCGCATTAATTAAGAATGGAATAGATGAAAGGCGCATCGTCATCGGCACCACCGCGCCAACCGCGTATCTATTCAACATTCCAGCCGAGGCTGTTGATCGATTCGGAAGGCAGATAACCCTCATAAACCTGATGAATGTTGTAGACCCAGAAGTGGTTAAGAAAGCGGTTTGGTCGTGCTATCAAGAGAAGCCCACCAAATTCATGGATTATACGCTATACGACGTCGGTGCATATCCGGAGCCAGCGATATGCTGTAGAATCACATGGAGAATCGAAAAACCGGAAACCATAGAGGAATGGGAAATCGATGAGGAGTTCCTTAAAAAGTTAGAAGATTAGGGTGAACAAAAGATTACAGAGATTCCGCTAGGGTTCAACGAGGTTTAGCATTTCAGAAATGTTGTGGGCTATGCATTTTGGTAATTTGCAGACCCCTCTGGTCATCAAGCAATCCTTAGTCTCGGCTTTTATAGGCAGCTCTTCAGCAACCCCCAACATCTCTTCAGCCTTGACTAGGAACCCCGTCGTTTCATCCTTGCCCATTTCTGCCTCGTCTAATTCCTGCTTTAGTTTCCTCAGCCTCTTTTTCAGGCGTACGAAAACGTTTTCCGTGCAGATACAGCTCACGCAAGCCTCTTCAGAGCAGCCTCTGAGGGCGCCAAGAGCAATGTTGTAAACCTTGAGCTTTTCAAGTGTTTCAGACGTTTTGGGTCCTCCTTTATTGCCTAACGCCACCTTAAAGGCTAGGCGCAGCACGGCTTTTCTTCTTTCTTCTCCTTCTTCTCCCTCTTTTTCTTCCTCACACACTTCGACAAAACTACGCCTCCTTGCATTACCAACTTAAGATGGTTAAACAGCTACTCTTGCTAAGGAGTGATGAGTTTTAGTAAATCTGTAGCTAAGCATGGCGTCCCCAGTTTACATAGTCCAGCAGTTTTCTGGCAACAAGTCTCTGGATCTAATGGAATCCCTTCAGCCGTTTCTGACAAGTCCTCTATTTTGTTCGATAACCCCTTTTTCTCCTCTTCTGGAATAGTTGACTTCTCCATGTCCATCTTAAGCTTCTTCAATCCTTTGGTTACCTTAAGCTGAGCTGACTCTAAGTTGATGCACTTCACGCATATGTCCTCGGAACAAGCCTTAAGCCCACCCAAAATAACCTTGTAACCCCTAACCAAATTCTCGAACTCCACCGACATTAAAACACCTCGTACAAAAATAGAAGAAACACGCTTAATAAATTTCTTAACATACAAGGTCTTAATATCTTGCGCACGCTATATTAGGCTGCTACAAGTTGTTGACATCATACTTTTACGACATGACCGTCGATAGTCTAAGTTGCTTTATTCCTCTTTCACTCATTAGTTCTTTAGCTAGATTTTGAATCTCTTTTATTTCGCCTTTGACCGCTATTACCAGAAGACAGTTCCTTTCATCGAGATGAATATGCATGGTTGAACTAATTATGTTCCTACAGAGATGCTGGATATCCGTTAAGCTCTCTTCCAAGCCTTTCACTTCGTGATTATAAATGATGGCCACGGTTCTGGCAGCTACACCTTCTTCTTCGTACTTCCACATATACTCGGTTAAGAAGTTGCGCATGGCGAGCTGAATCGCCTTCGACCTATCATAACCCATACGCGCAATCGTCTCATCAAACTCCCTAAGTAGCTCGGGAGGCACCGAAACACCAATTCTTGAAACACCTGTTCCGGTCATGATAGAACCCATCCATTAGAATAAAGTTATGCAATAAAAATATTAGCAGGTATAGACTTGTTGTTGCGGGAAGTTTTCATGGAGAAATTGTCTCTTGTTGAGGGGATGGTGCTCTTAATATGGGAGTTCCATCGATGTAGGAGCATCGGATGCCATATTTTCGTGCGCACTCTAAGCATAGGATCGGGTCGCAGAGTGTTGTGGAAAGATATTTTTCTCCCCCATCCGGGGCCATGACCACCATAACGCCTTTTTCAATTTCATTTGCTTTCTTTAATGCAATATAGAGGATAGCACCCGAACTTGGCCCCCCGAAGATGCCTTCTTGTAGCGTAAGACGCCTCGCAGTTTCCTCCGCGTCACGTGGATGCACCGTATATATTTGGTCCACGAACTCCCTTTTCCAAATTTCTGGGACATACTGCGTCTGAAGGTTTTTTAGGCCCTGTATAGATGTGTTGGGTTCCGGTTGAACCGCAGTAACATGAATGTCTGGGTTGTATTCTCTAAGCCGTTTAGAAACCCCCATAAGAGTGCCGCCGGTGCCGATTCCTGCTACAAAATGGGTGATTCTGCCCCTCGTGTCTCCCCAGATCTCTTCTGCTGTGGTTTCATAATGGGCAAGAACGTTGGCAGGGTTCGCAAATTGGTTGGGCATAAAATATTTGTCTGGATTTTGGCTAACGATTTCGCGTGCCAAGTCTTCTGCCCCGTCCATTCCCTTAGCTCCTTCACTCAGTATGATTTTGGCGCCGAGGGCAATGAGGATTTGTCGTCTCTCTAAAGTCATGGTTTCCGGCATGACAAGGAAAAGGTTGTAGCCTTTTGCGCGGCAAACTAGGGCGAGTCCAATGCCAGTATTGCCGCTTGTGGGTTCTATAACGACCTTGTCCTTAGTGAGCTGCCCGGTTTTCTCAGCCTGTTCAATCATGTATTTGGCTATACGGTCTTTAACTGATCCTCCCGGGTTGTATCTTTCGAGTTTTACGTACATTTCAAGGTTGGGATTCGGATTTAAGTAGTTTATCCGCACCATTGGAGTGTTTCCAATGAGGTCTAGGATGTTTTTTGCAATCACTTTACCATCCCAACAATATAGGCTGATATAACAGTGTTATAAACTTTCCTTAACGAGTGCATATGTGGCAGAAAGATATTAATATTAGTAACACTTTTTTTCCGATTAGTGTTACCAAACCTAATCGTGACGGGGTTAAGAGAATGCATATACCTGACGGTTTCCTTGATCCATACCTTTGCGTTCTAACGTATATCATCTCATTAGTTTCTTTGATGTGGGCTTGGAGAGGTGTGAGAAGGACTTTCTCGCGTTCGCTTGTTCCCGTTATTGCTGTTTCTAGTGCTTTCGTCTTCGTGGGCCAAATGTTGAACTTCCCAATAGTGTATGGCACTAGTGGACATCTGGTAGGCGGTACGTTTCTAGCCATGCTTCTCGGACCCCATGCAGCCGTCATAAGCATGTCAATTGTTCTTTTGATCCAGGCTATCTTCTTTGCCGACGGCGGAATCTCCACCTTCGGGGCTAACATTTTTAATATGGCTGTTATGGGCGGGTTATCCTTTTACATAGTTAAGCTTCTTTCCGGTTACACTTCGAGTCCGAAACGGCTCTCGGCAAGCGTGTTTACGGCATCGTGGTTTTCGATAGTCTTAGGGGCCTTGGCGTGCGCTATACAAATCGGTGTTTCTCCAATGTTCACGTCTGCTGGTGGCGTGATGGTCACGGTGCCGGCCATGCTTTTTTGGCACATAATTATCGGCATTGGCGAAGCGGCAATAACCACCACTCTGGTCTCACAACTCTCACGTATCAGTCCAGCCGTATTAAGCGGGTTAACCATGTTACGAGGGATAGCCTATGAAAGGCGTTACTAAAGCCGTTGCTCTTATCATACTGGGTTTAACAGTGTTCATTCCCTTCGCCTCAACATATCCAGATGGCCTTGAAAAAGTCGCTGAATCCCTCGGCATAGAGGAACCAGAACCAGTGTGGAGCGGCTTAATGCCTGACTACACCATTCACACCATAGAAAATCCTTACATAGCTAAGCTAATTAGCGGTTTAATTGGACTAGTTTTGGTTTTCAGCGTAGCATGGGGCATAGGGTGGGCAACCGCCCGCGAAAACCATGATTAGATCAGTTAAAAATGATGTTATCCTCCATGTCACCTGAATTTAGCCACACGGTTAGCGAGCTGGTAAAAACGCTCCGCATCCTAGGTTTCTTAACACAGACAAAAGTTTACTTATTTTGGGAGAACCCTACGGTCTGAGCTCTACTTCAGCCATATAGAGCCGCGAAAATACCAAGAGTAAATAGGATCGTTCCTATCACTACTTTTTCATTCTTTTCTATCAATGGGAAATGGAGTTTCTTGTATCCCATCATGGTCAAATAAATTAAGAGGATCATGCTACCGATGGTTCCTAACGCCGTGACTAGCGATAATGTCACAAGTGTGCTCCACCCTAAGTTGCCAGCAGCGAAGAAAACAGGGATCATAGCCTCGCAAGGAGAGAATGTGAGCATAAGAAAAAGAGACAATGCGGTTATCTTGTCGGAAGGTTTTTCAAAAGGACGAGTATGGTGGTTGCTTTTGCGAGCGACTCCCAAGAGAATGTAGACGAAGCCTAAAACGATCAATATCCCACTTGAAATATAGGTTCCAAAATGTCCAAGGGAAGACATAATTTTTTGGGCTAGGAGGGCCGCAGTTAGGCCAAGCAATATGGTCATTAGAACGTGCCCACTTCCAGCTAAAAATGCAATTCTCATGATCTTGCTACCACGCCATCCCTGCGCGCTGCCAACCAGAACAAAAGCTAACCAGTGGCTGGGCAAGAGTGCGTGAAGTATAGATATGGTGACAGCGCCAACTACGAGAGTAACTAAATTCGTTTCATTCAATTTTATTTTCTCACTTTTAATCTTGGTATGTACCTTGGAACCGAGTTCATATAATCTTCAAATTCCTTGCCAAATAGTCGAAGCAACCGCTCCCCCTCAGCCCTGACCTGAAAATAGCTCCACACTACACAGATGATCGAGGGGATAAGGAGGAAGAGACTGTTGTGGAAAAGCGACAGGCCTATCATCAGGATGAAGATGCCTAAATGTTGGGGATTTCTGCATTGTTTGTAGGGACCTGTCTTAACGAGGTGATCCTCCTTCAAGGCTGAGGTTGTGGCAAGGGATAGTTCAAGCACCCCCCAAACCGCAATAAATATTCCGATAATCTCGATGGGTAATCCTAAAAATGTTAACAACCGAGATGGTTGAGGAAAGAAGGGGAAGGGGTTAAGCTTGTCCTGGATGGCAACCCCGATAATTATTAAAAACCCAAACCAAAGCCAATAAAGCGAGGACAAGCCTAAACCGATAGATTTATGCCCCTTGGATTTCTTCTTTAAGAAGATGATGAGCAAGGCTCCTGTCAACCCGACAAATGTGTAAAATACAAAAGCAACCTGATATTTGGGTTCCAAATTGTCCCCTAACCTTCAGCTTTTATTAAAGATAGCCTCATGGCATTAAGTATGACTGCCAACGATAATCCCATATCGCCGATTCCTACCGCAACCCATAGGGTTACAAATCCAAGGATTGCTAAAATAGCTAGGCTTCCTTTTATTAGAATCGAGGAAGAAATATTCTCCTTCATCACTTTAACGGTCTTTTTGCTGAGATCAACGAGATAGGGCAACTTTGACAAGTCATCCTTCATCAAAGCAATGTCTGCGGTTTCGAGAGCCACATCACTTCCCATAACTCCCATCGCTATACCTACATTTGCCTTTGCTAGGGCAGGGGCGTCATTAACACCATCTCCAACCATGGCGACATGTTGTTTCCTTGTAAGCTCTTCAATCATGACAAGTTTATCTTCAGGCGACAATTCTGCAAAGAACTCGTTGATACCCAGTTGTTCTGCTATCGCTTTCGCTGTCTTCTTGTTGTCTCCACTGATCATGACAACGTCCAAGCCCATGTCCCTGAGCCGGCTTATTGTTTCAATAGAATGTTCTCTTGCGGTATCTGCCAGAGCAATTACACCCACGACCCTATCATTTTTTGCGATCAGTGTAGTCGTTTTTCCTTGGGACTCTAAATTCTTTAGATGTTTTTCAACTTCCTTGGTCAGTTTCACCTTGTTTTGTTCAAGTAACTTTCTGTTGCCGCTAAGTATTCTATCTCCTTTGTATTTCGCTATATTTCCTTGCCCAGAAACGTATTGAAAGCCCTCTGGTTCTGGAACCTTTAGACCTAGTTCTCCTGCTTTCCTTTTTATGGCCGTGGATAATGGGTGTGTTGAGAACTTTTCAGAGATCGCTGCTAACATAAGTACATCCCCTTTGTTCGAGGATGAGGAGCTGTGCTTAATTGGAATGATGTCTGTGACCTCAGGCTTTCCTTTCGTTAGGGTACCCGTCTTATCAAAAGCAAAGGCCCTCATTTTGCTTATTTCCTCCACGTAAGTGCCGCCTTTGATTAGGACTCCGTTTTTTGCAGCGCTAGTTATTCCAGAAACTATTGAAACAGGGGTGGAAATCGCCAATGCACAAGGACAAGCTACCACTAGCAGAGTCAACGCTCGATATACCCACTCATTAAAGGATGCCTTGAAGGCAATGGTTGGGACAACAGCGACGAGTACTGCTATGAATATAACTGAAGGAGTGTAGTATTTCGCAAATTTATCTACGAACTTCTCGGTCGGAGATTTTTCCCTTCGAGCTTTTTCGACCAATTTAACAATTTTAGAGAGCATTGTCTCATCTGATCTCTTAGTTACTCGGATTTCCAGAAATCCCTCCTCATTCAAGGTTCCAGCATAAACTGCATCACCAACCCGTTTGGATACGAGTATAGATTCACCTGTAATAGGAGCTTGATTGACACTAGAAGTGCCTCGTATGACAACTCCATCAAGGGGTATCCTTTCTCCAGGACGGACCACGAGCATTTCGTCAAGTTTGATAGAGTGAACGTGGACTTTAACTTCCTCTCCATTCCTTTTCACAGTAGCCGATTCCGGAGCGAGTTTCATTAGGGCTTCTACGGATCTTCTCGTCTTTTCAACAGCGTAATCTTCAAGGAACTCCGCTATACTGAAAAGAAATATGACCGACGCTCCCTCTTCCCCATGACCTATCAAGAAGGCGCCCACGGCAGCTATTGTCATAAGAAAGTTCATGTCTAAACGTTTTTTAGGTACAGAAAGCACGCCTTTTTTGACAATTTCATATCCTGAGACCCCTACGACAGCTAAAAACAGAATCGTGGAAAGCATGTGTCCTTTCCATATAAACTCAAAGAATAGACCAAGTGATAGTAGTATTACAGAAACGATTATAACAGCTGTTTTCTTCTTTTGCCACAAGGGCGTTTTCTTCTCAAAAATATCTGTGGCACACAATGAACAACTTTCCTCATGAGTATGCTCCATTTCGCTCCCATTTCTCATTCAAGTTGGCTTTTATAACATTGTTATTTTCATCATTCAATATTAAGATAGTGCTAAGGAATTAGGAGAATTTAATAAAATTTATTAATTTCTGATACTAGTATTATTATGGTGACGGCGTGCCCATTGTGAGTATTTCCCTGACCAGCAATTTATTGAAGAAGCTGGATGAGTTTATGAGGAAGAAAGGCTACTCTAGTCGTTCAGAAGCCATCAGAGACGCGCTAAGGGATTCCCTATCCGAGTATGAGCTCAGTCAATTTGAGAAGGGAAAAGTAACCGCGACTATAACGGCCATATGCGAACATGAAAGACATGATGTGGATGAGCGGTTGACTAGGCTTAGACATGAGCATGATAACATAGTCTCAGGTAACATGCACATTCATTTAGGAAAAATATATTGCCTAGATATCTTCATAACTGAAGGGGAATTTGAACAAGTTCTCAACTTCATAGGTAGAATCCGAGCAATGAGAGGTATTCAACAAGTAAAGTATACCATTGCGCCAATTGTAGAGAAATCTGTTTAGAGAATTGTGGTCTAGCCACCAGGCCTACATGTCAAAAGAAAAGTTCAATAACTGCGTGGACAAGCATCGCTCAAAAAACTGGCTAAAATGCTCCGCATCCTCGGCTTCCTAACACAGACAAAAGTCTACCTATTTTGGAAAAAGTCGTGAACAAACTGAGTTCTCATGTTGTTAGTGTGAGATTATTCTCAGAAATTCTTCGTAATCTATGGCTTCTTCCCACTCGCTTATGCATCCTCCCGCTGGGATCAAAATAACCGTTATCGCTTCGGGCAGTTCTTTCTTTGGGTCGTCTCTCACGTTCAGCATCTGTCCCGATTGTTTATAGGCAGTTATTGCCACTTGTTTATAGAATCTGTTTTCAACAGGATTGTAAATCATGTGAATAAGACTTCGATAATCCGGTACTGGGAAGCTTCCTTTGCTGTTTATCATTTTGTCCACCTCGTTGATTGCGTCTATAAGATTGGCCTTGTCATTTAGTAGGAGATTCAGTTCACTCCCTATGACTTTGTTGATCGAAGGCTCATGGATAAACAGCTTTATCCTTTTCATCCTTATTCCAGTTTGAACTTTCTTTTAGTTGCTTCAACTAGGCCCATGGGGCCAGTCATCATCACATCACCCGCTGGAGTTGCAAAATGAACAGAAAGGTTTGTTTTGGCTAGGATGTTTCTATTGGGCCCTGTTGCTGCAACCCTCTCTATTTTAGACAAGGCTGGCGGTTCTGCTAGAAAGAACAAACCATGACCCCTATCTTCAAACACTTCTTCATCACTAAGTTTTCCATTCGCGAAGGTGACCAAAAGCCGCTCAATTTTTTGTGGATTTAACAATCGTGTGTGGTGCTCCATTACGCCCAAAATGTTTCCATCCAAGACTATTGCAGCCATCGTATGCCCGTTGCCGACATTAATGGCAAGAACTGGGTTAGCTTTCTCTACAACTGAGTCCTTTAGACATCCGAGTATAGCAGCGGGAGAGGTATCCATAAGTAAGACCTTGGCCCTTGGCAGTTGTCTCCTTGAAGCTAGAGCTGCAGACTTCATTCTCAAGAAATATGATGGGATTTCCTCCTCTTTAAAGGCCAAGGTTTCAGGTTTTGGATTGGCTTTCAAGAGTTCTTTCATATTTTGAATGCGGAACCGTCTATTACTTATTCCCTTGGGGAAGACGCCGTGGTCTTGAACCGCAACCGCCACAACATCGACATCAGACAGGGCCTCGTTAAACTCTGTTAAGAACCCTCCCAGTCTCGCAAGGTTGACCTCCTCGATTCTTAGCGTTTTTCCATTAAAATCTTTAGGCTCGTTTTCTCCTGAGACTATTTCGATCCCGAGTTCCCTAACCTCGTCAAGGTCGTTCCTTATGGTGTAGGCCGCGTTCTCGGTCATCACGACCCGTAGTCCTTTTTCAACATGATTTCTCAATGCAAATGCAAAAGCGCCCCCACCGATGATGTCACCGTTTATGAAAAGATCCTTGCAGAGCCAAGTGGCTTCTCTCACCTTTGCCGCAAAAATATGGCAGGGCGAGGGCAAGACCATCTTAACACAGTTTTTCAGGCTCTTTTTACTGTCATCGTAAAGGAGAACGTCTTCGGTGCCCGCCCCGATGTCTAAGGCTAAGATTTTCATCTTTTCCGGCCCCTCCCTCTGAATTGATCGGAAAGTTTTCTTCAGCTTTGTTGATGAGGATGAGACCTTTAGACGTTTCTCTTCGTGCCGCTTTTCTAACTCTTGAGTTCTTTGATTCGCTCTTCCACTGCTGCGAGCTCCTTCCTCAGTTCCTCCGCGTAGCTCTCCAGCCTCTCAATTTTCTCCTCTTTGGTTAGGAAATGTCTGTGGCGTGGGTGTCGATGCCAGTGCATGTGAGGAGGAACTCCACAACCACATTCTATACACATTCTTTTTCGCCTCCATTTTGATAATTAAACTATTAAAAGTAAAGTATTTAAACTATAAAGTTTATAGTGAGATAGTCACTATGTGCAAGGAAAGTGGCTACTGTGCGTGAAGAAAGCGACCACATATGCCTCTGCCCGCTTAAAGGCGTCATAGACGTCATAAGCAAGAAATGGGCGCTCTTGATCGTTAACGCTCTGGGCAATCATGGAACGCTCAGGTTTAACGGTCTCATGGAAGAGTTAGAGGGTATCAGCCCTAAGACCCTTTCTGACACGCTGAAGGGTCTTCAAGCAGAAGGCTTGATTAAAAGGAAATCGTTTGCCGAGATACCTCCTCGGGTCGAATACTCGCTTACAGAAGACGGGGTAGAGCTTAGAAGAGCAATCATGCCCCTGCTAAAGTGGGCCGCGACAAGAAATGGTGTGAATAAAGAGAGATGTGCTCCAATGTATCGGGGAATCCCCGCCCATCGGGTGGAAAAAATCTAGCGCACTATAAAATCAAGAAACATTTGAAGGAACACCGCAGTTTAGCATATTTTTGTCTATAAATTCATTTGAGACTGAGATAGAGCAATACAACTAGTGCTACGCATGTAAACAAGTCTGGTAGCATGGCAAACGACCCAAGACCATACCCGTGGAAGCCGAATGCCCCTGCAACAAAAGGGTTGCATGCATCCGACGGTACTTGCTTGTGGTAACGGGGAAGAAGGCTTAGGTTCAGGCATGGAAACGGTGAATGTCTAGGGCATTCTGGCGAAGGAGATTGTACAAGAGGCGGATACGGTGGATATGGTCGGCGCGAAAAATCATCTTATTCATCATGGCCCTTGAATTTAGCTACACGGTTAGCAATTAGAGCAGCCATAGCCCCAGCGGCGACTCCACCATCAACGTTGACAACGGCTAAACCGAGCGAGCAGGCCTGAAGCATAGCCATTAAGGCGCTTATGCCCTTCTCGCCAAGTCCATATCCAATTGAGGTAGGAACAGCAATTATTGGAACGTCAACCATGCCCGCGACTACGGAAGGTAACGCTCCCTCTCTCCCCGCAACTACCACAATCACGTCCACATCTTTTTCAATCATCTCTTTCAAAGGGGGGAAGAGCCTGTGGATTCCAGCCACTCCAACATCATAGGCTGCTATGACCTCGCACCCCATCTCCTCAGCTATAACTCTTGTTTCCTCAGCCACAGGAATATCGGACGTTCCAGCCGTTAAGATCCCAACTTTTCCACCAGTCCTTTTAACCTCGAAACTCTTCTTCTTAATCACCATCAGCCCAATCTTATCGTCAACCTGTAAAAATGCCTCACGGGGAACACCCCGTTTTATAGCATGTATCTGCCCCTTTGTGGCTCGACTAATTATGGCTCTCCCCTTTTCATTTAGCATCCTCAACGCTATTTCAGCCACATCCTCAGGCCTTTTTCCTTCAGCAAGGATAACCTCCGGTACGCCCTTCCTAAACTCGCGACCAACGTCTATCCTAGCTAGGTTGCCGATTTCCTCAATAGCAAAAATTCTAAGAAGCTTCTCAGCCTCATCCATGGAAATTTTACCCTTTACAAGCTTTTCTAACACCTCCCTCAACATCCTCACCTCTCAACATAATATATCTGTAACTAGTATTTCATATTTAGAAAGATACAGAGGAAATTTAAATGTCAAGCACTAAGCGAGTCGCCGTGATAGATTGTCAAACAGCTGGCGTTTCCGGAGACATGATTGTAGGCGCCTTACTCGATCTCGGCGCCAATGTTATAAAAGTTGTGGAAGCCATGAAGTCTGTTAAAGGGTATATGAAAGGATGCAAAGACCTAGAAGTGATCATTAAGGATGTCACCCGAAGGGGATTCCACGCCAAAAAGGTCGATGTTAAAGCTGAAGAAGCGCCCGTTATCTCGGGCGCGAAACTCATAGAAGCTACTGTAAATTGCATAGAAAACCTAAAACTGTCTGAGGAAGCTAAGCGGTTTGCTTCAGACTCCATCCACACCCTAGCAAATGCCGAAGCCAGAGTCCACGGAAAAAGCATTGAGGAAGTTCATTTACATGAAGCAGGCTTCGCCGACACCCCAGCAGAGATAGTCGGCGCAGCAGTCGCGCTGGAGGATCTCAACCTCTTCAATACCAAGGTTTATTCAACACCTGTCGCTGTAGGAGGAGGATTATTCAAGTTTTCACATGGCACGGTTTCAACCCCAGCTCCAGCCACAATCGAGATACTGCGATCTAAAGGTTTCCCCATGGTCGGCGGGCCCATCGACTCTGAATTGGCAACACCAACCGGGATTTCTCTCCTCGTCAATCTAGCATATGAAGTTATTCGTTTCTACCCCCTGATGAAGCCAAACGCCATAGGCTATGGTGCCGGAACAAAGGATTTTGCACAAATGCCCAACGTCCTACGAATCACGTTAGGTGAGCCCCTCAATTACCAACTTTTAAGAGATGAAATCTTGGTGTTGGAAACAAACCTTGACGATGTGACCGGAGAGGTCATCGGGCATACGATGGATAGATTATTGCAAGAAGGCGCTAAAGATGTCAGCGTCATCCCTATGTTTACAAAAAAGAATCGACCCGGTCAGATCCTCAAAATAATAGCAGACAAAACGGATGTCGAACGTCTTTCACGAATCTTGATAGAGGAAACAGGCACCCTTGGTGTACGGGTATACCCATGCGAAAGACGCATCCTTAACCGAGAATCCATTCCGATAGACATACGAATAGACAATATGAAGGGGCTCGTCAACGTGAAAGTTGCTAGGGACAGAGAGGGCGAAATCGTGCAGATAAAGCCCGAATACGATGATGTTAAAAGGGTTGCAGATAAAACAAAGAGGCCCTTTAGGGAGATCACGGAATTAGTTACGATGAGAGCAAGAGAGGTTCTCCTAAAGAGATGATTTTCATGAGAGACCTAGATGAAAAGTATGAAAAACTAAGGCGTTTCATCCAGAAGAAGGGAAAGGATGGGGTGGTAATCGCCTTTTCTGGAGGGGTGGACAGCTCAACTCTCGCAGCCATCTGCTACGATGTGTTAAGAGAAAGGGCTGTAGCCGTAACTGCGAGGTCTCCAACGTATCCTCCTGAGGAGCTGGACGAAGCTCAAAAGGTAGCTAGGGAAATAGGCATCAAACACTATGTCGTGGAGACCGACGAACTGTCAAACGAGAACTTTGTTAGAAATCCGGAAAATCGATGCTATTACTGCAAAAAGGAGCTAATAGACTGTTTACAAGATTTTGCACATAGGCTTGGATTTAAAGCCATCTTCGAAGGCACAAACTTCAGCGATTTAAGCGGTCATAGACCCGGCTTCCAGGCCATTAAGGAAAGGAAAAACGTCTTCAGCCCTTGGGCTGAAAACGAATTTACAAAAGAAGAGATTCGTACATTAGCCCAAAGATTTGGATTATCAGTTCATGATAAACCTGCACTTGCCTGCTTAGCGTCTCGCATCCCTTTCGGCGAGCAAATTACTGAGGAGAGGCTGAGCAGGGTTGGAAGGGCAGAGCAATTGGTCAAGGAAATTAGCGGAGTTCGACAGCTTCGAGTTCGGGATCATAATGGGTTGGCGAGAATAGAAGTGGGCAAAGACGAAAGAAACCTGCTTTTCAACATGGAAATCATGGATAAAATTGCCAGCGACCTCAAAAGGCTGGGCTACAAGTTCGTTACCATGGATTTAGAAGGATATAGAACAGGGAGCATGTTAGACACGGTAAAACTACCCTGAAATGAAGAGTTAATAACGTAACTATCGTATCGGTCTGCGCACGAGCGGCGCGCTTAAGGTGGAGCATGAGTAAAACAAATAAGGCTTTTATTAATGCGCTGCTTCTGCCCAAAGAAGATAGGAAGCGACAGATCATAGACATAACACGTTGTCCATTAGATTTTACACAAAGGCCCAACAGTAGGAGGAGAACAGAATAATGTCATTTCCACTAAACTGCCGAACTTGCTTAATCCGTAGTTATGCTCTGTGAGTATTTTCATCAAGGATCTGTCTAATCTTCGTTGGTTTAATAATCAAGTAGCTCTAAAGTTTTTTAATTCTTGTTGGATGATTTTGCGTAATCTCTCCCTTGCAGGTACACCCTCGACTTTGACTCTGCCGCTAACGATTATCGTAGGAACCCCTTTAACGCCGTATTTTTCCGCTTTTTCCATCCCAGCGGAAGATAGTACGTTAATCTCTTTAACTCGAATTTTTTCATCAAGCTCTTCAGCGATTTCCATAAGGATTTTCTTTGCTTCTGGGCAGTATAGGCACATGGGTGAGTAAAACAGTTCTATAGTTACCGTCACTTCGTCTCCTCTCCTCGAAATGTTGTTGTTTCGGCTGATACTTTAGGGAAAGTGTACGCCAAGTTAAACTCTTCAGCATATTTCCCTGCAATTTCATAGAGGGCATCCCTTACCCTTTTCATCTCATCCCAGCTTAGCCCGTATATCGAAAGCTTTACGTGTTTGCTCAGGCCTCTGTGAAGACCAGCTATTCCTCTCTGGATCATTTCATCAGCTAAGAAGAATCCTTTCCTCTTGTGGTGTTTTGAGATCTCCCAGAAAATGGGGGTTTCAAAGTGTAGCAGATGGTGTCTGTGGGGTCTTTCTCCGATCAGCATGATGTCGTTAAGCTTTTCCATTTCCTCGATAAACCAGTGAACCTTCCTCAGTTCTTCGTTCCACTTTTTTACGCGCTCTACTACGTAGGGGAAGGAGTACATGGCTGAAATGAGGGCGATTCCCCCCACGCTGCAGCCAAAGAGGTTAGGAAGCTTCTTACCAAAAGCTCTCCCACTCCAATCGGGCATAATGGCGGATTTTTTAAAGGCCCTCTTTGCCCACTCATAGTTCGTCACGAGGAAGCCTAATGGTCCTAGGGAAGCCATCGATTTATGCGCCGACACGGTTAGGAAATCAGCTTGAAAATCTCTCATATCCACCGGCAGAATACCGGCTGTGTAGGCTGCATTAACCATGTAGGGGATCTCATACTCCTTGGCTATCTCCCCGATCTCCTTTGCTGGATTCATGTTTCCATAGTAGGGCTCAACATGGGTCACTGCGATTAACCCGGGCAGCTTTCCTGTCTCCTTACGCATTTCTTCTATTTTTCCTACGAAATCCTTGGCCTCTATTTTATACTCTGGATATCCACTATACGGAGGTTCCACCAGTCGGAAGCCGGTCATTTCGGCGGCAATAGCGGTTGTATAATGACACAATGGATCCGTCACAACAACCTTTACGTAGTCCCTCGCGCCTTCACCACCCAGATGATCACTTATTGTTTTCATGACCGCAAACTGGGCTGCTCGGCATCCAAACGTGTGTTCAGCCGTGTCTCCTCCGAAGAAGCCCGCTATGTCATCGAGGAATTCCCTCACAGGCGGCTTTGCTATGAGGCTTGATCTTCCCTCAAGGCAGTCAAAGCACACCGCATAGCCGACCCTTGCCCACCTCTCCTCAAGAACCCTTTTTTGAACCTCATCGGGCAAGATTCCCCCGGTCATGATTGGATGGATTATGATACAGTCTTTATATTGATTCCATATCCTTTCGTATCTTTGGAGGTCCCCTTGGGCAACCATTTACTTCACACTTCAATACCTGTTCTAGTCAAGTGCTGCATTGCTCTATTAATAAAGTTCTTTATGGCTGTCTCAATGCTTTCTCCGTCTAGAAGATCCATACCCAATTCATCTTCGCTCGCTGTGAGGGTTAAATCTAACCAGTAGCTCCGCCAGCTAACGCGGTAGGGTCTAGATAGTGCTCGTTTAAGCCTTTTTACGGCTTCCTTAGCTTCCCTTTCAGAGGCCATCTTTAGTGGTAGATGAAATGTGACGAATTTAAGCCTCCCTTGAAAGTCCTTGTTAAGGTATGCCCTGATGTTGTTACCATCGACCCTTCCGAAGAAGTAGTCTGTACCCTTTGATAAGCCCGCCTTTTCGAACCCGTTTATAATCTCTGTGGGTATATCACTTGTACGGCAACCACAGAGGGCTCCGCCGGTCTTCGTAATCCTCCCCATAACCTCCGCGGCTTGAATGTAAATCACTGGCGGAGCCCCGAAGATGAGCTCGTTGTCTCGAAAGTCTGAGTACATCATTCTGGCCCCGTTGCACAATAAAGACAGGTTTGGTTTGCGTTCCATGTATGGTTTGGCGGTAAACTCGGCGCAGGCGGCTTCTCCCCTGAACCCCACGGATAAAAATTCATGTTTTCCAGCCTGCAGGATAACTGTTAAGTCCATCATTTGTTTGGGGGTAAGGGTAGCTAAGACAACGTCAGGTTCCTCACTCATTTCACTCAAAGGTGTGACCAGAACACTTCTTGTGTCAGAGGGCTTCACACGCGCCTCGATAGCTGCATATTTTGGTGCTCGAAAACCTAGAACGACCTCGGCGGTAGGGCAAGCTTCATCATGAATATCGTAGAGGAAGGTTCTCCCTCGCAAAGAAGCAATTCTAACCATCTGGCAGTATGCCATCGGCTTCTCAGGCTTAAGCTGACTCCCTTTTCCTTTAATCTCACTTTTTTGCATTTTAACGCCAACCAAATGGTATCTAAGGCCAAGATACGACCTTATTGTTTCGTCGACCTTCTTCCAGTCTCTACACGTTTTCAACTAATGTCACCTCTAAGAAATTCTTATCGACAATAGGTCTTCCTACTTCAGTTGAAGCCGGGAGGGGGAATCGAACCCCCGTACAGCGGTCTGCAGCCGCTTGCCTAAGCCACTCGGCCACCCCGGCGATCAGATTAAAAACCTGAGCAACACTTGTAAAATTATTTATTGGTGCAAATTTTGCCCTTATCAACAGTGGAAACAAATTAATCTTCTTGATGACTCGTCTTTGCATTATTCGATTATTCAATCGTGAGATTATAATAGGCTTTGTGGCTGACGAAAACTTAACTTGCCGGGCAAACATTATCCCTCAAGTAGGTCACCAAATGTATAACAGCGTTATAAATTAATAAATCTTACGCAACCACTGACTCCGAGGTTAACGATCCGAACTCCGCATAATGATAGCTACGGGGTTGAGAATACAAGCCTCTTCAGTATTTAGAAAAATTGAGGAGTAATCGCCAATTAGCTTGCGCAGATTATTCGTTTCCATCTGGATTATTCAATTTTTAAGGCTACCTTTTGAACCTTATCATTCGTCATGTGAAACGCTGCTATGCCGTTAGTGGTGGCGGAAAGAATCAGCCAGATGGCATAAGGCCAAAGCTTCATGTATTGAAGGTCAGTGGTTGTTGGGTTGGCTGGTGCGGGGTGTGAGTGAAATAAACCTATGAACTGTAGGCCCTCTCTATCAGCTCGCTTAAAGGCGTTGATAACCGTTTCAGGGTTAATCTTGAACCTTACCGATGACTGTAAAATATTTGGTGCCACCACGATCTTAGTTACAATAGCTTCTTCAGCAGCAATCTTTCCGAATAAAATGGCGCAAGCCTCAACCGGAAAACTCTTTCTGGTAACCTCTTTTAGCAAACGCAGTTGCTTACTTGTCAATCGAATAATCACAACTACCCCTTCCCTTAGGTAACTTCTCAGCTATGCATCCACTATGTCTTCTTACTCGTTAGTACATTCGCATTAAGGAAATTAATTATTGTTATTTCATTAAGCAATGATATTCTTGAGTTTTCCCGTATATTTCAGCGCGCAACCGCTGTGTGAATGGCGCACAGGACATGTACGTCGCAGGCTTAGCAGCCTAGCGATGGAGCGCACGCGCTTCATGGAAAAAACACATCGTAAGCCATTCGATCTAACAGTCGTTATTGCCGTCTTTCGCGAGATTTTTTAAGTTGCAATAGTCGGTTCAGACGCTCCTCGAGTGGAGGGTGTTTGTTGAACAGCCCGCTTCGTAAGGGGCTTTCCAAGAAAAAGCCTATCGCAAGACCATAAAAGAACCCCCTTTTTGTTTTCACGGCGAAGGCTTCACTAATCTTTATCAAGGCGGAAATCAACGCTGAGGGTTCATTAGTTAGGGCAACGCTAGCCTCGTCTGCTAAGAACTCTCTTTCCCGATATATAGCTGGTTCGATTAAATAGCCAAGTAAATTGAAAGGTGTGGCAAGTTTCAGACTAAACGCCAACGTTCTGATCAAACCATCATTATTTTTTATGTGCGAGATTTCATGGGCTAGGGATGCCTCTAGTTCTTTCGAAGAGAGGTTTTCAAGAAGTCCCACCGACACCATGATAGTTGCGGAGTTCCTCTTACCCACAGTGAAGATCATCGGCATACTGCGTTCTATGAGGAAAAGTTTTGGAGGCCTCACACCAGCCTTTCTTGACAGCCGATTTAAGGTTTTGTAAATTTCTTTTTCCTCACTTTGATTAAGAGTTTTGGCGTGAAACAGATGTATAGCGATTTTATCCCCTAAGTAGTAAGTAATTATGCCTACTGATACTGCGGAGCCAAGGGAAGCAAAGGCTAACGTGACCAAACTTGTGCAGATGAAGCGTACACTTTCCGGTGAGATTTGATCGCATACCGCATGGCCCGGGTTTGGGTGGTTCATGAAGAGCCAGTGGATAAGGCAGAGCGATGAAACCCCAACCATAATTGTAACCGATCCCATTAATGGAGCGACAAGCATCATGGTTCTTATTTTGTAAGCTTGCTTATGCACTAACTTGAGACCGATAATGACCGCAACAGACATAATCAGAGATAACAAAGTTGCATACAAATAAGGCGTTATAAGGATTAATATAGAGTTAGTCATGAACTTTCCTCTTCTTGCTTCAGTTTCTCTAGGTAAACCTTGAACTCCTCTATTTTCTGCTCGTCTTTGATTCCAACTTGATTGATAAGATACGATACAGCAGCGTCACCAAAGGTTTCAAATAGCCCTTTAAGGACATCCCTCACAATGGTGCTTTCGAATTGCCTTTTTGTAAGTGAGGGCCTATATTCATAATAGAGACCTCTCGTTCTTTTCAACTCTCGTTCCACTAATCCCTTTTCAAACAAGCGATCCAGAACAGTCGCCACGGTTGTGACGGCTACTTTGCGTTTTCGAGCCACTTCCCTATGGATGTCTCTAACGTGTGCTACCTTAAGTTTCCAAAGGGCTTCTAAGACATCTGCTTCTAAATCGCCTAGAACCTTTACGAGATTTTTCTCGTAAGGCTTGAATTCAGTCCATCTGATGCCTTGAGACATTCTAAACTACAGCCTGTAGTTAGCCTTAAATACCCGAACTACAATTCATAGTTATCACATATAAGGATTATGCCGGAGGTTCGACAATATTAGGGCCATAACGCTGGTCTTAAAAAACTTCTCACGCAGAAAAGCTCGCCTAATCCTCAGTTCCATCGGATTAATCCTCGCTATCGCTGTGATAGTGTCAACTTTCGCCATTGCCTATTCCATGCAAATCCAAATTGGCGATGAAGTGGAAAAATATGGACCAAACATCATTGTCACGCCTAGGTCTGAGTCAATAAGTGTTCCCTACGGAAGCGTCGTCGTTGGAAACGTGACAATTCCTGAAAGCTTCCAAGAGAAGATATACACCATACCAAACCGCAGGAACCTCAGAACGGTCTCTCCAAAAATTTATGGACAAGTTGAGTACGGAAATAGCAACCTATTGGTTGTGGGAATGATTTCAGAGCAAGAGGCTGAATTGAAGAAATGGTGGAATGTTGAAGGTTCCTTACCCCAAAATGACGCCAATCAAATTCTTTTAGGCTCAGCGGTAGCGTCGTTTCTTCGTTTATCAGTAGGATCCACAATTAAGATCAATGGTATGGCCCTCACTGTAGTTGGCATCTTAAGCGAGACAGGCTCAGTCGATGACTACTCACTGTTTCTACCACTGCACACGGCTCAAAGGTTGCTTAACCAACCCGGTGTGGTTAGTGTCATTGATGTTGGAGCTATTTGTAAGGATTGTCCGGTTGAAGTAATATCACAGCAAATAATGAACGCCTTACCCGGCGTTAAAGCAACCCCTATCAAACAGGCGGTGGAAACAAGAATGGAAGCTGTAGAACAGACAGCCAACTTCTCCCTTCTCCTAGCTTCCATAATCCTCGTTGTAGGTTGCGCCGGAGTCATGAACACCATGCTGGCATCCGTGCATGAAAGAATAAAAGAAATAGGCATCTTCATGTCGCTAGGAGCGGATAGCATCCATCTCTACAAGATCTTTATCCTTGAATCCCTAATCCTAGGGCTAATAGGCGGTTTAATTGGCTGTTTCGTAGGCTTAGCTTCGTCTGTATTAGTTGGTCCTCTCTTCATGAATATGATGATCAGTTTCTTAGAACTGCCTCTCTACCCCATTCCGCTTTCCATCGCTCTCTCGGTAGTGGCGAGCCTCACCGCGAGTCTTTACCCGGCGTGGCGAGCTTCGAAGATAGATCCTGTTCAAGCCTTAAGGACGGTGTGATGCAATGATAGTTATGAAGGATGTAACTAAGATTTATGAGATGGGAAGTGCGCAAATTTTCGCCTTAAACGGTGTGAACCTTGAGGTTGAAGACGGCGATTTCTTGGCAGTGATGGGTCCGAGCGGAAGTGGGAAGTCAACCCTTCTTTACACTATTGGAGCTCTACTAACACCCACCAAGGGTAATGTGACAATTAATGGCAAATCTATCTATAAAATGAAGCCTCGGCAAAGAGCAAAATTCAGAAGAGAAAACATTGGTTTCATCTTCCAAACCTTCGAGTTGATACCATACCTAACTGCTTTAGAGAATGTGATGCTTCCCCTATATCTTTCCGGCGTCGCCATATCCAAGCACGAAGATATAGCAGAAGAGGCACTTCGCAAGGTGGGACTAGCCCACAGGGCGTTGCATAAACCGACTGAACTAAGCGGAGGCGAACAACAGCGAGTCTCCATCGCCAGAGGAATCGTAAACAACCCGCGCATCCTTTTAGCCGATGAGCCTACCGGCAACCTAGACCAAAAAACTGGGAAAGAAATCATACAGCTCTTACATAAGCTAAATGATAGAGATGAGCTTACGGTCATCATGGTAACCCATGACCCTGAAAAAGCTTGCTTTTCCAACATGGTATTACAAATGATTGATGGGCGCGTAGTCGAAGACGAGCAACGAACTTATCGGAAAAGGAGCTGAAAAGTATGGGTAAAAAGAAAAAAAGGCGTGGACATCGCGGTCCTAAAGGGCGGATCCCACATCCTCCGCCTACGCCGATCTATAGGAAAAAGAAGGGAACGCCGGGTTGGATAAAGGCGCTGGTGGCGATACTCTTTATCGGAGTTGTGGGAGCAGTTGCCGTCTGGCAATTTTCACCCAAGGGGTCCCCATCGCAGCCTCCACCGCAGCCCCCACCGCCGCAAGCATATCCAACATATGCTACTGGGATTTTCTATAACCCAACTATAACCGGGGGCGGAACCAAAATCCAACTACCCTATAGCTTCATAAAAGATAAAAAGATTGTCTTTGTGGATGTAAAACTTACAAATGAGGCAAACGAATTGCAGTATCAAGGTCGCATCATCCCCTTGGACTTGTATAAGGGTGGAAACTATCTGCCTTTGATATTTCTCTATACGCCGTCAGGCAATGTGAAAGCTGGCATCAGGACCTGCGAACCGTGCGGTAGCTTCAGTATGCACATTGGTGAAGGAAAATATCTGATCTGCGACGCTTGCGGAACGAAATGGGATCTTGAAACCTTTAGGGGCATAAGTGGCGGCTGCCCAGAATATCCCCCTCCGCAACTGCCTACGACAATCAGCAACAACATTGAAATTGACCTTTCAACCCTAGGACTGACAGCAGTCGGCTAGTACCAAATGTATCCCAAGCTACCAACAACTACACAGTTTTCACTGTTATTTCATGCGTAAACTTTTCAAGCTGCTTAATTGAAAGTTTTAAGTGTATTTTGATCGATGAATAGTTCTGCGGACCTGCCTGAGTTTGTGCAACAAATGCCCGGTATTTTCTTTACCTCCCCGTTTATTCCTCTTTCCATTTTTTGGTTATTTTCTCGGTTTCAGTAATCTCCGCATTGTAGACGTTCTTTAGGTACTCTAGACCTTCTTGATACTCTTCTTCGGTGAACGCTTCTGTCGCGTCTCTAGGGACGATTAGTTTGAAGCCTCTGAAAAAGGCGTCAGCAGCCGTATGTCTGACACACATATTAGCGTGTAATCCCGTTAGGATCAAGGTGTTTACGTTAAGGCTTCTCAACAGGGAATCCAGCCCTGTTTCGAAAAAACCACTATACGTCCTCTTTTCGATTATATAGTCACCTTTCTCGGGTTTTAGTTGGGGAATAACCTCTGCACCCTTAGTTCCCTTCATGGCGTGCTCCCCCCACTTCTTAAGCTCGAAGTCCTTAGGCAGGTGGGCATCGTTAGAGTATATCACTGGCACACCCTTTCTCCTAGCTGCCCGAATGAGCTTCTCTAGGTTGGGGATGATCCTCTCAGCCCTCTCGCATTTGAGCATGCCCGTAACAAAGTCGTTGAGCATGTCTATCACCACAACGGCTTCCATAAAACCACCCCTCTAATAGAAAAACGGGATGAAACTAAAAAATCTTGACCTTTAAGTGGTTAATTTAGCTTGACATTAAGAGACAAAGGATCCTGCCCTTAAACGTTAACTCAGGCCGTATAGACTCCAAATGCTTAAAAGGATTCAACTTTATAAATATAACACAGTTATAAGATTAGGAAACTGCATGAAAGTAAATATAAACATGGTAAACGCCTTAACGGCAGAAAACCTTTCGTTACTTGTAAATGCTCAAGTTAAGCCTAACTATCTGATTATATGCCATGGATTAGGTGTTGCTAAGAACGTAGAAAGTTTGGTTAACAACATAACGACTACAATGTTTAGACATAAGATATCCCACCAGTTAGAAAGGAGAGCAAACGGCAAGATAATAATCCAAGTTCACGAAGTCGGGGAAGCAGTCAAGGTTGCATCCAAGGTTTTTGGTGTATCTAATATAAGAGCCGCGGTAAAGTTGAAAGCTAGTGTTAATGGGGTAATATCATATTTATTAAGAGTTGTGGAAGAAGCAACTAAAAGGGGTAAGGTATGCATTGTCAGCATCAATAGCGTCGAGAACTCTAAACATAGTAGGGATTTTGCTGAGAGGCTAAGCGAAGTTGTGTCAGAGAGAATTAAAACAGGGAGCGTAACGAGGGATTCCAAAGCGATTGGTATCTCGGTTGAGGTTTTTAAGGACGAGGTTTATGTATCCTTACCTTTATATTCTGGCCTGGGCGGCCTGCCGTTCGGCTCTCAAGGCAAGGCAGTATGCCTTGTCTCCGGTGGAATAGACTCACCAGTTGCAGCTTGGCTGGCTATGAAGAAAGGCTGCGTTCCCATATTCATCTATTATGATAATTATCCCTTCACGGGTGAAACTACCAAACAGAGGGCCTTAGATGCCATAAAGAAGTTAAGCGAATACACACCTGAGGGCCATGTTAAGGTTTATGTGATTCCCCACGGAGGCGATCTAGCTGACATCTTAAGGAATTGCCCAAGGAAGTTAACATGCATCCTCTGTCGGAGGATGATGTATCGGCTGGCGGAAAGAGTGGCAAATATGGAGGATGCAGAAGTCGTTGTGACCGGGGAAATAATCGGCGAGCACGCCAGCCAGACCTTACGCAACTTACGTGTTGAAAATGAGGCTCTAACAGAAGTTTGCGTATTGCGTCCGTTGATTGGTGTGGATAAATTGGAGGTGGAGCATTTAGCGAGAAAGATCGGAACTTTCGAGATATCGGCAAGACCCGCTCTTTGCTGTAGTGCCCCACCAAGGCGACCTCGAACCCACGCCAGTCCAAAGGAAATAGCGGCGGCCGAAGAAGGCCTTAGCATGGAAGATATGATTAAACGAGACATAAATGATGCTGAAATCCTTGAGGTTTAAGAATTTTGTTAGCTTTTCTTTGAGATCGTTGATGCTTTTAATGCTATTCGTAGCACGTCGTATGCAACCATCCTGGCTTCATTTTCGTTTAAGACTTTCTTGATTAACATCCTTCCATCCCTGGAGAACGTTACTTCCGCGCCTTTACAA
>Ga0315314_1000764_pt1 | contig 32090 bp, 24 predicted proteins | sample TDP9_MG_FD_203631 | JGI IMG/M metagenome (GOLD analysis project Ga0315314, IMG submission 203631) | Freshwater sediment microbial communities from Lake Towuti, South Sulawesi, Indonesia - TDP9 | ecosystem: Environmental > Aquatic > Freshwater > Lake > Sediment | place: Indonesia: South Sulawesi... | reverse complement strand
GGAAACTTCAGATCATAAGTTCATATATAACCGAGGAAGAATTAGCCCGGGCTCCTGAACCAAAGCGAAAAAGAATGCTGCAGCTATTGGAGCTGACTGAAGATAAGCCGACCGCCGTAGCTGTTTTTCCCCTTCCGCTTGGTCGTATAAGGTTGGGTAGCAGAGAGTATTCTGAGATCTATGAGAATATAAAAGGATTAAACCCTAAGAACGTTAAAGATGCTATTGTAGCCGCTACTGCTATCTACGAGAATGCAGATTATTTAGTCACAGATGACAAACGATTTAGCAGGCGGTTCAACATGATAAGCAGATCTCGAGGGAAAAAGACTCGAGCAATAGATTGGGATAATTTTGTATCGAGCTCCAGTACCTGGAGAGAACATGGGCGTAAGGCGCGCGCTACCCATCTTGGTGGCAAAATCCTTATTTTCTTAAGTTACACTCCTAAAATATTGATGTGTTATGCTTGCACTCTGTACCGGCATTAGTGGCACGGATAAGAGGGCCTATCTCATAGAGTTTCAAGAGTATGCTGACCGCTACCACAGCCAAGACCTAGAAGTCTTTGATCTCGGCACGCTCGTGGAAAAGGAAGCGCAGAGACTTTTCCAGCAGTCACATATCGCAATCTCAACATCCGGGATTGACAAGAAGGTACTAGATCTTCCTCGATCTACTGCCAGACAGCTGGGTGCTACCGCCTCAGAACGAATCCTAACCAGAATCGGGAGCAGACGCGGAAACTACATCGTATCGACGCATGCTTGCTTTAGGTGGAAGAAGTCTCTTGTGCTGACGATCGATAGCTATTATGTTGATCAGTATAAACCAGACCTATTCTTCACAATGACTGATGACCCAAGCAACATAAGAGCTACCCTCCAGCAGGACCCCAAATGGAAAGACAAGCTTTCAGTGAAAGACATCGCTGCATGGCAGGAAGAGGAGATAGCAGCTACAAGAATTCTTGCTGGTTACAGGCGAAAGGAGTGGAGAGAGTTCAACGTGGGAGGTCCAAAAAAGGAGCTATTCGATTACCTGTTCAGGAGCAAGATGCGGAAACGTCGTTTGCCATCCCCCATTTCAGGGAAACACAAAACTGTGTATTGCACAGCCGTAAGTGGCACGAAGGCTAGGGAGTATCTGAAGGCATTCTGCTCATGGGCGAAGAAAACCAAGCAACACGACATAGCGTTGCTGGATCTAGGAGCAAAAGTGGTTGAAGTAGCTCAAAGGGATAGACCATCCGTCACCAGACAGAATATCTTGCGCGAAAAAATAGAGGACCTCAATACTTGGAGGCAGACAGCGCTCGGCTTGGTTAGGGAGGAAAGGCGCAAGGTAGGCGACTGCATAATTCTAGGTCATACATGTTTCCGCACTCATTTCCATAAGAAAGACCTTCTACTAGGATTCGACCCAGAGCAAGAGCTCATAAGATGGTCCCTGATAAATCCTGACCTCTACGTCACAATCACAGACAACATCTTGTCAAACAAGATACGACTTTGCCATGAGGATCTTGCCCAAGGATTAGACCTGAGCCTGCGTGAGATTGCAATTTGGCATGATGAAGAACGTTTCTTTACTAGGTTAATAGCCGAGAACTTTATGAAGCCTCACTATATCCTGCCCTTGTCAGAGCCGTTCGAAACACTCTATGGAATCGCGTTTGAGGGTAACAGAAAGAGGATCTACCTGAGTTTTCCAATCACAGAAGTTCTGAAGAAAGAAGAAAAAGAAAGAGAGGAGATATTCGCACGCAAGAACGAGCTGAGGGAAGACCTCAGAAAATCGTATGTGGTCTTTGATCCATTGAGCATTCTCGACGGTGCTCTTCCCAAGATCTTGGATCCGCAGACAGAGTTTCCTTACCTACTGAAAGACTACCTCATTGTGTTCAGGGAAAAAGACGACGGTTCAATTGAACATGAATGGCAAACCCTTCGAGTTTCATGTGTGGCCGACGAAAAGTTTGCGGTTGAAGGAAAGGAGCTTGTGCTGTCTCGAGAGGAGCTGGAGGAAGTAGTCGAGCACATAAACGACCAAATTGTCGAGCGTGATTACTACCTCATTGACCAAAGCGATTGGGTTACCGTGTACTACCCTATACCTGAAGTATCACCGGGGGTCATTTCCGAAGTTATCTACGCATTCTCTCATGGTAGGGATGTATTTGCGTGGTGGTTTTCGCCTGAAGTGAGTCCCTTCTTGGAAGCCTACCTAACTGAGCTGTGCTTCACAAAGGAGGGCTTGCTCGCTACACTTGAGAAATATTCGAGGACACCTCGCTAATACGCTAGCGCACATCTTCGTCAGAAAGTGGATGAATGTAGCGATCTATTATGCTTCGCCCGACTAATTTTCCATCATCACCGACGAAATAGGGAAGGTTAACATCACCCAGTTCCTCTGTAATGTATCTTCTCATCCTTGGGTCCCCGACGTAGACAAGACTATACTCCATTATCCCGTGTTTAGACAACCCTTCACAAAACTCTATGACTTCCTCACATTTCCCACAATCTCGATGGACATACAATATCCCAGTGTGTACCGCCATCCTCGCACCTGTCAATCCGTAAAATTGTCGTTAGTAAAAGGTATGAAGTCGAAAGAACAAATACATTTATTCCACATCTAGACGGCTCAGATCTGAATTCTGGAGAAGTTTCTGAATCACATCTGTTGTCTGCTTTTCTCCAATACATGAAGCAACTCGAATCATTTCAAAAACTCAGAAACGAAAACGCTGTCAATTAGGGTTTTCGTACGGCATCCATCTGGCTATACGAGCAGGTGTTCGTCTGGCTGTCTGAGCATATCATAGTAAAGCAGTCTCCTTGGTCGATGCTCCTGATCCCGTCCGTGGTCGGACTGTTGCTTTTGATCCTTTTCATCAGGGCGCTTGGGTATTTGTGGAAGGAGTCAACTAAAAGCCTAGGGAGGAAAGGTGCCTAAATTTAAATGAGAATAATTCTGTGAAACAATTCATCAAGATTTAAGAATCTCATTTTAAAAATTAAGGGAAGTGTATAGGAATGGACGTCACAGAAGCTTGTAAGCGAATTCATGAAATACTTGAGGACCTTCCTAAATGGCATGAGCCTTCTAACAATCTACCGAAAAATGGAATATACTTTTTAGCGCGCGATCAGAGAGTGGCGAAAACGAAGGGAAAAATCCCCTCGTTGGAAAGAGTTTGAAGGGACAGAGCAGGAGGTTGATGAAATTCTAAGGTCTAGATTCTTCTTCAGAGTAATTGGCGTTGATAGCGTAGAGGAAAGAAAGGTATTTGAAGAAAAAATCATTGCAACTATAGCTGCTTGCCCTGTTTGCAGACCCTCTAAAAAATGGCTGGGAAATTTTGCATGGAGTGAGAAAGTTAGGAGGTCTGGGCTTCGGAACAGTAACTTTGTAGATAGTCCTGCAAGACTAACAGAAGAAGACCTAGAGAGACTTGAGCTGCTGGCTTACGAAACTCAAGATACATGTTTGTGAAAACAATCAAGGAGATGAAATTGGAAGAGAAAAATTGAGAAGTTGTAGATTTAGCCTGTGCTAAGATACATAAATTATCTTTTCACATTTAGGGCAGTGTATGTGGCACAGTGAATGCTCTGAATAGTATCCTGAAACTTTCGCGCTCTTTTTTGGTGTAAAATAACCGCAGCTTATGCAGTGGTAATAATTGCCCCATAAGGGAAAGCCTAACTTCTCCAGAAAAAGGCGTAATTTGACGAAACGAAATTTTTTCTTAATGTGGTTCATATTCATCCAGCTCACTTTGTAAATCATGCGCTGCTTAGGAACGGTCACATTTCCAAGAAAACTTCTCTTAACTTGTGGTAAGTTTCAGCCTCTTCAAAGAATTTTACAAGGTCTTCGTACGACCTGAAGTGATATTTTTCTTTAATGTTAACATACGGTTCTGTGTTAATCCACTTCTCGAATTTAGGACGGTTCTGAACAGGGGAAACTATGAAGAATTTAGCATCCAAGCCTAAAGCTTGATAAAGCCTGTGCAACGCCTCTCTCATAGTGCCTCTGTCTTCAACTTCAAAGAGGTGATACGGGGGCTTATCTGCAAACCATATAACATCAACTTTTTCTATATGCCTTATTCCCCTAAATTTCTCTGGGATGTGGGACAATTTTGCGATTTCTCCAAGCTTCTGACCTTTGTATTTTTTTGACGGATTTGCAACATACGTTTTATAGCCCAGTCTATTACCTAATTTGATAAGAACCCCCATCACGTCCCAATGACTCAGTTTTGATACCTCGATTCTTTCCTCAAATGTGGGAAGCTCTTCTATCTCCTTTTCAAACCTTGCATAACCACCTAATCTTCTTGTGCACATCCAGTGACAAAAGGCGTCAAAGACATCATAAGATTCAAAAAGTTCTATACCGGATTCTTTCAATAGCTCGCTGATTAATTTAATGTTTCCAAGATAATTCTCAAGTTTATTGTCGACGACCTCCTCGTTTAGTATGTAATTTACAGTATCCATGGTTTTGCTGTTTATCACCAATAGATTTGGATCAAGGCAGTAGAGTATCGGGGAAACCATACCGGCCTGAAATCCTTTACTGTATTCTGTTTTCACAAATTCCTCAATGTGCTTGACATCCATATCCTCTGTTAGTCCAACTATCAACTTGAATATGCTATCGGCAACTTTGGGCCAGTTTTCCTTTTTCTGCCAACCGGCATGTTCAAACCACGTTTTTACATCCTTGGTTATAGCCGGCCATGTGCTTGCTCTGTAACCTTTTTCTCTGATATATTTGGTATCGCTGTGCGGAAGAAGACGCCGCAGAACTTCTTCGGTGATGTCCTCGTCTTTTTCATGTTTTTCTTTGATTTCCTTAAATATTTCCTTAACCTCTTTTCTTTCCTTATCATAAGACCTCAGATGCCTTTTGCCTTGTTCGGTCTCCAAGTACTTTTCTTTGAATTCATCGGCTAAGGCTTGAAACTTGTTCTTCTGTTCATCAGTCAACTCAACCATAGACTCACGTTCCGCAAATCTACATAAAATAGTTGGAATTGATGATATAACGTTAACTTGTCAAATGTTTGGATGAAGGATGATCCGTGGCCAAGGGGGATAGGCGAGCAGGGAGTAACACAATAGTTAACACTTCAGTTAACATATGCAAAAGCATAAAAACCCAAAAGTCTAATTTATTTTGGTTGCGAAAATGCCAAAAAGCCGCTGCCTCGCTGATAAGATAGTAGGATTGTTAAAAGAAGACCCAGGTCAAAGCGTTAAAGAAATGGCTAACCAGCTTGAGGTTAACAGAACTTTTCTATCTGGTTACTTAAAGGCTTTGGAAGACCAAGGTTATATTAAGTCAAAGAAAATTGGACCGGCCAAGGTGTATTTTAACGAATCTAAGAATAAGTGAGTAAGATATGCAAGAAGAAAAATCAGACTCAAGTCAAACACTTCTGAAGCCAGAGAGCGTACTGGAAGGCCCTTTTTGGCCTGAACGCGTAAAAGTTATCTCCTCAAGACAAATTGGTACTGGTATCGAGGTACGTGCTGTAGGTTTAAAACCTCCCGAGCGCTTTTACTCTAGAATTCTGACAAAAAGTGATCTAATCAAAATAAAGAGAGTTGAGTTAAGAAGAAAGGACTTCTCGGGCGATGCAGAAGCATTCTTCCTATCTATGGAAGGAAAGAGAATTCGATTCGCTTATCAGTTTGACCCTTTGTATGCTGTTAACGTTTCACAGATAGATCCTTTACCTCACCAAATCGATGGGGTCTATTATTACATCCTGAAGCATCCTAGAATTAGGTTTCTTATCGCCGATGACCCCGGAGCTGGCAAGACCATCATGGCCGGGCTGATACTCAAAGAGCTAAAGCAAAGAGGATTGGTCGATAGAACCCTAGTCGTTATACCTGGTCACCTAAGGGATCAGTGGCTCAGAGAAATGAAGGAAAAGTTCGGTGAAACTTTCAGAGTTATCGACAGAGGGGTGATGGATGCTTCATGGGGTCGAAACGTATGGCAGGATGAGAGCCAAGCAATCACTTCGATGGATTTTGCCAAGCAGGAGGATGTTGTGTCAAGCTTGGCCGAAGCTAGGTGGGACCTAGTGATAGTAGACGAAGCCCATAAGTTTGCAGCTTACGAATATGGCGGAAAAAGAAAAGAAACACAAAGATACAAGCTTGGAGCACTTCTCTCAAGAAATTGCAATTTTCTACTCTTCCTCACAGCAACTCCGCACAGAGGAGATCCGAGCAATTTCAGGCTATTCTTAGATCTACTCGAACCCGGGTTTTTTGCAACAAATGAGATGCTTGCAGAGTCCATAAAAAACAAGGATAATCCTCTCTTCCTTAGGCGCCTAAAAGAAGATTTAAAGAACTTTGATAGGACACCCATATTTCCTCCAAGGAAAGTAATAACAGTAAAGTATCGTTTGAGTGACGATGAAAAACGACTTTACAATGCCGTGACAGAGTATGTGGAGAAATCTTGGAACAAAGCCATGCAAAAGGACAAAAGAAACGTTGCTTTTGCTCTTTTAATTCTTCAAAGACGTTTAGCTTCGAGTTTAAGGGCAATAAGAAGGTCTCTGGAAAGAAGAAGAGACAGGCTCAAGGAACTGCATGAACAAGGAAAAATAATATCCGAGATAGGGTATATCGATGAGGAAGCTTTAGAAGACTCTCCTGAGGTAGAGAGGTGGAGAAAAGAGGACGAGCTGCTGGAAAAGCTCACTTCCGCTGAAACCCTTGAAGAGCTTAAAGAGGAGATCGAAAAACTCAATGAACTCATCAAATTGGCAAAAGAAGCTGAGAAAAAAGAGATTGAGACAAAACTCGTTGAGCTCAAGAAAGTGATGGATAAAGAGAGGTTAGGAAAGAACGGGGAGAAGCTGCTAATTTTTACTGAATCTAGGGATACTCTAGAATATCTTGTTGAAAAAATCCGTAGCTGGGGATACTCTGTAACCTACATTCACGGTGCATTGAATCTTGACAGAAGAATAGGTGCAGAGCATGAGTTTAAAGAGAAAGCTCAGATAATGGTTTCTACAGAAGCTGGAGGAGAGGGAATAAACCTTCAGTTCTGCTGGCTCATGGTTAATTATGATATCCCATGGAATCCGAACAGACTTGAGCAGCGAATGGGAAGGATACATAGGTATGGGCAGCAGTATGAAGCACATATCCACAACCTTGTAGCAGTTGATACGAGGGAGGGCAGGATTCTCGAGAAATTATTCAACAAGCTTGACATCATTAGGATGCATCTGGGAAGCGATAGGGTTTTTGATGTGATAGGCGATGTGCTGCCGGGAAAAAATCTTCAAGACCTCATCATAGAGGCGATAACAAACAAAAGGTCTATGGATGACATACTAAAGGACTTTGAAAGGATTACGGATGAGGAAGCTATCAAAAGGGTAAAGGAGGCCAGCCTCGAGGGCCTAGCAACAAAGCACATAGACCTAAGTCGCCTATTAGGTGAAGCTAGAATTGCAAAAGAGAATAGGCTTGTGCCAGAATACATAGAGAAGTTCTTTCTTAAGGCTTCGGACAAGATGGGCATTAAGGTAGAAAAGAGAAAGGATGATTTTTGGAGAATATCCAATGTTCCTTATCAGTTTAGGAATTTACCCTTCGAATTTGGGATAAGGTTTGGGCCAGTTTTCAGAGAATACACCAAGTTTTCATTTGAGAAGGAGCAGGCATTCAAAGGCCAGGCAGAATTTGTGGCTCCGGGGCATCCACTTCTTGAGTCCGTTGTAGAGAGGATATTTGAAGAATACAGGGATGAGATTGAGAAAGGTGCGGTCTTTTTAGATCCTTCAGGAAGCATGAACGGTTTCATCTGGTTCATGGAAGGACAGATAAACGACGGGAGTGGATCTGTTGCAGGTAAAAGGATTTTTGCGTTATACCAGGATGGCAAAAACAACATAAGGCAAGTTTCTCCGTCAATTCTCTGGGACATGAAACCTCATCATACATCAGCGGTCAGAGAGGTTCAAAACATAGAACTCAGTGAAGATCTTATACTTGCCTTTGCTGTTGAAAAGGTTTTGCCGGGATATCTTGAGGAATTGAAAAGGCAAAGAGAGCATGATGCGGAAATCAAAAGAAAGTATGGAATAAGGTCCCTTCAAGAACTTATCCTACAATCTGAAAGCAAATTGCTTGATTATGAAACGAGGAAGGCAAAGGGAGAGGCCATCCCAGAGGTTACAATTCTGAATGAAAGGAGAAATAGGGAAGACCTAGAGAGAAAGAAAGCTCAGCTTGAAAGACAAATAGAATCAGAGGTCAACCTCTTGCCCTCGCCGCCGAAGGTTCTTGGAGTAGTATCTGTGCTTCCCAAGGTTCCTACAGACGACATGCTAAGAACGGATAAGGAAATAGAAGAAATTGGAATGAAATTAGCGATGGAATTTGAACTCGCTCAAGGAAGAAACCCTGAAGATGTATCTGCTCAGAATTTAGGCTTCGATATACGCTCCAAGGCGCCGGATGAGACTTTCCGATACATAGAAGTTAAGGCTAGGGCGCGAGAAGGCAAGATAGCACTTACACCAAATGAGTGGCTGATGGCCCATAGATTAGAAAATGAGTCTTGGCTCTATGTCATTACAAATGTGGGCACAACACCGGAACTCTATACTATACAAAATCCAGCGGAGAAGCTAAAGCCAGCAGAAGAGGTAGAGGTTGTCAGATACATAGTAACGGATTGGAAAAATGTGGCTACAAGGGAAAGAATAGGTGGTTAAGATGGGGGACAAAAAATCCATAGGAATAGTGACAGATCCATCCAAAACCTTTAAAATAACCTCAAAGAATCGAGTTTTTCAATTTCAATACGACCAATTACCGGAAGATTTCAACAATAAAAAACAGTCGTTCTCGGATTTCCTTGGAGGAAATTTTCTGGAGATAAATACGTTAGTTCAGGAACTATCTTCTCAAGGGAATGTTTCTGTGGTATTATATGTTGGTAAGAACTTATTCATTCCCGAAAATTCTAGAATCTCGCCTTATGAACTTAGCCATTCTAAAACTATTGGAGTACATTTAGATCTCGAAAATTGGGTTAATGAAAAAGATATTTTGATTATTTCTTTACCTACAGGCAAATTGAAAGAATTCTTGGACTCACATGGCAACAAGATAGTGCGAACAAATAAGCCATGCGTAGTTTCTACTGGCAAAAAAATGATTACTGAATTGACCAAGCAATTGCCAGAAAACTTCACATTTGTAGAACGAAAAGGAGTTGCTAGGTTTGGCTATGACAATCGGCAAAAGATTTTAGCATTGCTTAGGGGGATTTCATGAAAAGATTAATCGAAGTTGATTTTCCATTGAAGGAAGTAAGCGAAGAATCCAAACGCGAGAAGAATATACGTCGCGGACATATTTCTACTCTTCATATTTGGTGGGCTCGCCGCCCACTTGCAGCATCCAGAGCAACTACTTTTGCTGCCTTAATTCCTGAACCCAAAAATCATGACGAACGGAGGAAAAAGCTCGAATTTGTGGCCGATCTTTCAAAATGGAAAAACTCTCTGAACCAACGTTTAATTGAGAATGTTAGAAAAGAAATAAGGGATTTCTTTGGAGCTTTTTCTCCAAAGGTTTTGGATTGCTTTGCAGGTGGAGGAGCCATTCCTTTAGAGGCGTCAAGACTTGGATGTGAAACTTACGCGTTAGAATTGAACCCTGTAGGTGTGTTAATCCTTAAAGCAGTCCTAGAATATCCCCAGAGATACGGTAAAGGGCTCTTTGAGGACATTAAGAAGTGGGGGAGCTGGGTTTATCATGAGGCGAAAAGGGAAATAGGGCGATTCTATCCTGAAGAAATCCGGCCATCCCAAGAGACGCTTTATGGCGAAGCAGGTAGAGATAAGGATGTTCCGGTGGGTTACATTTGGGGAAGGACCATAAGATGTCAGAACCCTTCCTGTAATGTCGAGATTCCACTGATGAGACAATTCTGGTTAGCAAAGAAAGGAAAGAAGAAGATAGCATTAAGGATGATCGTGGATAAAAAGAATAAAAAGATAGACTTTAAGGTAGTTCAAGGAAAGGAGGTAGATTCTTTCGATCCATCGCAAGGAACTACTAGGAGAGCAACAGTGCTATGTCCAGTATGTGGATCAGGAATGGACGGCAAGACGCTAAGGAAAAAGACAATAGAGGGAAACTCGGATCAAAGACTTATTGCTGTAGTTTTGCAAACGCCTAAAGGTAAAACTTATCGTGTAGCAATTGATCATGATTCAGAAGTGTTCAAAAAATCTGAACACTATTTATCAGAAAAAATCAAGAACTGGAAATGGGATTTCAATCCAATTCCAGATGAGCCGCTTCCTAAAGAGCGCGCAAAAGGTTTCTCAGGATTTCGTGTTCTCCTCTATGGAATGGCTAAGTGGTGCGATTTATTTAATAATAGACAGAAACTAGCGTTAATAACATTTGTAGAGAAGGTTAAGCTAGCACACATGAAGATGATTGAAGAAGGATACAAAGAAGAATATGCAAAGGCAGTGGTAAGCTATCTAGCGCTGAGTGTAGATAGTTTGGCCGAGAAAAATAATAGTGTCAGTCGGTGGGCTAACACAAAGGAAACAATAGCGGGCTCTTTTAGCCGACAAGCTCTACCCATGGTTTGGGATTATTTTGAAGCTAATCCATTTAGCGGTTCAACAGGAAGTTGGATAAACGCCATCGAGTACAAATTGAAAGTCCTCGACCACTGCTCCAAAGCTTCAAATACTCCAGCTCATGTCACTCAAGGCACAGTCACTCGCCTGCCCTATCCCGACGACTTTTTTGATGTTATTGCAACCGATCCTCCTTACTATGACAATGTAGCATACAGTGATCTTTCAGACTTCTTTTATGTTTGGTTAAAGAGAGCAATTGGCGAACTCTATCCTGAAATATTTGCTACTCCATCAACGCCGAAGTCACAAGAAATTATTCAAGATCCTGCACGAGGAAAAGATGCCACTTTCTTTGAGGAAACGCTTACCTTGGCCTTTCATGAGATATATCGGGTTTTGAAGCCTGAGGGCATTGCTACCATCGTCTTTGCTCACAAGTCCACCGATGCGTGGGAGACTATAATCAATAGCTTATCAAAATCCGGCCTCGTGCTAACAGCTTCTTGGCCAATTCACACAGAGATGAAAACCCGTCTAATAGCTCATCAGAGTGCAGCTCTCGCTTCCTCTGTCTACATGGTCTGCAGAAAACGCACAGAAGAAAAAACCGCGTACTTTAACGAAATAAGAGAAGAAATTGAGAATAGAATTAGAGAAAAGCTAACACAGTTTTGGGAACAAGGGATAAGCGGTGCCGACTTTTTTGTAAGTGCAATAGGGCCAGCTGTGGAAGTATTCGGTAAATATTCTAAAGTAGAGAAGCTTTCAGGCGAAGAAGTTTCTGTTCAAGAGTTACTTGAGTATGTTAGAAAGATCGTCAGCGAATTCGCTTTAAAAAGAGTACTAAAGAACGCTGACCTTGGTGGTGTTGATAGCGAAACCCGCTTCTACTTGCTTTGGAGGTGGACCTTTGGAAATAGAAAGGTGCACTTTGATGATGCAATAAAGCTCTCTCGACCAATGGGTGTTGAACTTACTGATATATGGGACCGTGGAGAGTTGGTAAAAAAGGAAAAAGAATTCATTCGAGTCCTTAGTCCTAAGGAAAGAGCAAAGGACCCCTCCTTTATGAAAAAGACGAAATTAAGGTCCATAATCGACATTCTCCATCGTGTTGCAATTCTATGGGAACTAGGAGAAAGAGAAAAGATTAAGGAAATCTTGAATGAAACTGGATACGCCACTAATGAAATTTTCTGGCAGACTGCTCAAGCTCTTTCAGAAATTCTTCCAGAGGGGGATAAAGAAAAGCAATTGCTTCAAGGATTTCTTTATGGGAAAGAAACTTATATTAAGGAAGCAAGAAAAAGGAAGCGAACCTTACTTGAGTTCATGGAGAGTGGTTAAATGAGTATGAAACCTTGGTTACAGGTTGTAGTTCTTCATAAAGACATCAGAGAAGGTAGGTTGGATGAGGCTGTTTTTGCAGCTAGTCTTGGAGATGTGGCCCAAGATAAAGGACCCATAGACTATAGAGACCCAGAAACTTTCTTTAAGAAGACCTACTTTACCGCCGGGTTAACAAACCTTATCGGAACTGTGATATCTAGGCTTTCAGGCAAAGGAAGGGGTGATACCGTCATTCAAATTCAAACACCCTTCGGAGGTGGTAAGACTCATGCTTTGCTTGCTTTGTACCACACTTTTAAACATAGGGAAAAGATTGCACATCTTGATGTGATTAAAGAGATTTTAAAAGAGAACAAACTTGACAAGATTCCTAACACAAAAGTTGTTGTTTTTGTAGGCGAATATGCAGACCCGTTGAAAGGCAGAACCTTATGGGGAGAGATAGCACACCAGCTTGGAAATTATAAGCTCATAGAGGAATATGATAAAAAGAGAGTTTCTCCCGGAAAAGAGAAAATATCCGATTTGCTTTCGAAAAACCAGCCAGTTCTAATACTGATTGATGAACTTCTGCAATACATCGTAAGAACCATGGGAGTAAAAGTTGAAGAAGGCACATTAAAAGGCCAAGTCCTAACATTTCTAAAATCGCTTACAGAAGCTGTTGCAATTAGTGACAACTGCGCATTGATTGCTACTCTTCCATCAAGTGTCACAGAAGGGTTTGAGGAGGCTGAAAAAGCGGAGAGAATTCTGTCAGAACTTCAGAAAATATTTGGAAGAGTGGAAAAAATCTATACTCCTGTGGAAGGTGAAGAAATCTATGAGATTATAAGAAAACGACTTTTTGAAGACCTAGGAGACGTAAAAGCTCACAGAGTAGTTGCAGAGGAGTATTTTAACATTTATCAAAAGCTTGGCGAAGATATTCCACCCGAATGTAAGGAGGTTGGTTATAGAGAAAGGCTTGTAAGAGCATACCCATTCCATCCAGAAACAATAGATATTCTCTTTGAAAGATGGGGAACTATACCTACTTTCCAAAGAACAAGGGGTGTTTTGAGACTCTTAGCGGAAGTTGTGGCAGACCTTTATAAAAAGGAGCACCCTGCACCGCTCATACAGCCAGCCCACATAAACCTTGGAAACCCAACCATAAGAAGGGAGTTTATCAAGCACGTAGGTAACGAATTTGAAGGAGTTATAGCATCCGACGTTGATGGACCAGCTGCTAAGGCCCCAAGAATAGACAGGGAGATGGGAACTGAGTATGCAAGATTCAGAGTGGCAACAGGTCTTGCTACCTCGATATTCTTCTACTCCTTTAGCGGTGGAGAAAGAAAGGGAGTAACTGCCCAAAGGCTCAGACTGGCATTTTTGCGCGAAGGAATACCACCGGCTATCGTAGGAGACGCAGTTAGAAGGCTTGAAGACGAACTGTGGTTCCTTCATTTTGAGAAGAACCTCTATTATTTCAGCAAAATAGTTGGCCTTAATCGGGTTATCATAGATAAGGAAGAAGCTGTCAAGGATGATGATATAGTTGAAGAGATTAGAAAGAGAATTGAAAAGATTGCTGGCACAGATTTCGATGTATTTATCTGGCCGAAGTCAAACAGCGATATCCCAGATAATAAGAAGCTAAAACTCATAGTTCTGTCGCATTACTACATGGTAGAAGACCCTCTAACAGAGGAGTTCATCGCAGACATCATCAATAAGTACTCGACCGGATTTAGAACATACAAAAACACACTGATGTTCTTAATAACGGACCCAAACGAGTATGAAGGGTTCAAGAGGACCATACGCCGCTTTCTCGCGCTTAATACAATAAAGACAGATAAGGAAACCATGAAAAGACTGACTGAGGAAGATAGAGAGCGTGTGGAGCAGAAGCTGAAGGATACCGACTCTTCCATACCAATTAAGATTCTTTCAGTGTATCGACATATGGTCAAAGCTTCAAAAGATGGAACCAAAGCATTTGACCTGGGTATTCCTACTGTTGGTGAAAAGCCAAGTCTCACTGCGAGGACTAGAGACTATCTCAAAGACCAAGAAGTATTGCTAGACAAGATCTCTCCGAAGGTACTGTTTGATAGAACGTTTTCTAAGGAGGATGAACGTAAAACCGTTGCTGAAGTGTGGGAATCCTTTCTGAAGTTTCCAGAATTGCCCATACTTGGGGGTGACTATGTCCTCAGGAATGCCGTGATTCAAGGAGTTCAGAGCGGAGCATTCGGGCTCCTGATTGATGGTAAAATCAGGTATGCAGAAATAGTTTCTTCAGAAGAGGCATCGGAAGAAGCTTTTATAGTGAGGAAAGAAATCGCGCAAAAAATGCGGGAAGAAATAGGAGTACCAGTTGGTATAGGAGTACCTCCAACGGTAACCCCGGAAGGAGTTCCACCAAGAGTGGTCCCTGAAGGCATTGTAAGAAAAATTGCGTTAAGAGCAAGGGTTCCATGGGACAAACTCTCGGACCTTGTGCGCGGAGTCTTCACACCACTAAGTCGTGAGGGCGCTCAAATATCATTGGAAGTTAAAATCGAGGCGCAGTCTGAACAAGGAATTAGCAGAGATACTTTAGACCTTAAAATAAAAGAAACCTTGAATCAAATCGGAGCAAGTGTTCTAGAAGAGAAAGAGGAATAACACCCCTTTTTTCTTCAAGAATTTTGTCATTATTTTTTCTTTTTTCTGTTTAAGTGAAGAATGGTTTCAATTATACCCTCTTGCTTAGAAAGTCGATTGCTGATTTCATCTATTAATTTTTTGAATGGTTGTAAAGCTGTGTCAATGTCCTTTCTAATGTCTCTCCTAAGAATGCCAAAAAGTAATGTGATTAAAATATATGGACTAACTTCAACCCATTCAGGAGATTTGATATAACCGTTGCCTTTAAAATTATGTACAAAACCAGTAGGCTAAGAAGAAACCAAAAAATAATATTAGCTTGACCTTTTTTCATAATATTAATTAATTTTCTAATATCTTAAACACTTGAGCTGCTCAACAACAAACTAATTGGATATAGGAGATGTGTTTTGACAGCAAGCATGCTTTTTGAAGCGATAACAAGTCTTCAGTGCATAGGTACGTGAAAGCTTTTCTAACTTTAGGTGTTTTTTTTGGTTATAAGTTTAATAAAACGTTCATCGGTCTTGAGGTTTTCAAAATCCTTTTCTGCTCTAGCGCTGTCGATAAATAATTCGTTAAATTGAATTGCTTTCTCCAAACAAGAAATGGCATTATCTACATTTCCCATCTTTGACTCAAAACAAGCCTTGTTATACCATGCCACTCCATGATTCGGTTCCATATCAAGAACCTTATCGCAACACTCAATAGCTTCTTTGTGTTTACCAACCTCGGATAACGCAAATCCCCTCAATATCCAAGCGTCAATATTGCTATGATTGATTCCTAACACGTTATCAAAACACCCTATTGCCTCTTCAAATCTTTTCGTTTCACATAGCATCAATCCCTTGTCCATTAGGAAATCCGTATTTTCAGGGTGGATTTTTATCAAATTATCATAACATGTTATTGCTTCGTCGAATTTTCCTAAGCCACCCAACGCTAATACCTTCAGCTTAAGTACCTCAACATATTCTGGATTAACCTCTAATACTTTGTCAAAACATTTGATTGCCTCTTCATATTTCTTAAGGTTAAACAACGCTCTTCCTTTGTTATCCCAAGCACTCCAGTTTTCAGGCTCGTATTCTATTGCTTTATTAAGGCATTCTAACGCTTCTTCATTTCTTCCGAGATTTATCAACGCTTTTCCTCTATTTTCCCAAGCGCCTCCAAACTTTGGATTAATTTCGATTGCCTTTTCAAAGCATTCTGAAGCTTTTTCATAGTCTTTCAGATTAAAAAGTGCCAATCCTTTGTTTACCCAAGGGAGTTCGAACATCGGATTAATTTTTATTGCTTCATCAAAGCATTCAATAGCTTCTGCAAACTTATTTTGTTTTGAAAATTCTGTGCCTTCAATATTCCATGCAATTTCATCTTTCGGAAGCAAATCTATGTCTGCGAGTTTCAGTTTATCCTTTATTGAATTTAGAGAATCTGATAGTTTCTTTCTCCCCTCTAACTTCTTGAAAGTTATTTGGTTGACGAAACCCTCTTTCATGTAGTTCACATTCATCCTAAACCTGACAGAGTTTGGCGTTCCTAAATAGAACTTTCTTTCAAGCTCCTCAGGTGTGAATTCAAGAATAGTATGCCATCCCGGCTTGGCGAACTTTGCCTTTGCACCAATAAGTGCCTTACGACCCATTCCCACGCCTTTAAAAAATTCCTTTTTATCAAACTTGGTGTGCGTCTCATATTCCTCGAAATCTTTGAGTATAATCCTTTCCAGCTTCATATGCAAATTCATTATTGGATCGTCCTTGAATCCCACGAAAAAATCCTTTATGTCTTTTGAAATGGCATAATATTTGAGATAGAGGAAGTCAAACTGATCTCCTTTGAAAAAGAGTTGTTTATCGCTGTTTTCCTCTATGATACCGCTCATTTTTAATTGTTCGATTACAAGATTTGTTATTCCACTTTCTTCAACAGCTTTTTTGGGAGTAAGAGATTGTAAATTATCAAGAAGAGCATATTTGACAAGCCATTCTTGACGCGATTTTGGAAATTCGGTCAGTGAAATAAGGACCTTTAATTGTTGGGGTCCGCACGCTCTTATTTTATTAGCGATCTCATGGTGTTCTCCTTTTCTTAGTCTTTCAAGCTCATTTAAAACATCGTCCAAGACTTCGACGGATAATCCTATAGTTGGAGATTCTGTTTCTTTATATCTGCGATACATGTAATGTGCGATTAGGTTTACTTCATATGGCAATCCACCTGTGAGCCAATGTATCTCTCCTATGCTCCCGCGATTAAGTATTTTGCTTTCTTCGTCCGTAAGAGGTTTAAGAATACAGTCTTCGGTTTCTTTAAAGTCAAAGTTTTCAACGTCTATTCTCTTGAAGAACCTTGGTATCGGAGAAAACACATCACTTAAGGCAGGGAACATTCGTTCAGTACCAGAAAAAGCAAGTATGTAACCTTCAACCTCCATGAATGCGTTTCTTATCTTTTGGAGTAATGTTTCGTTTTGGGCTAGGAGATCACATTCATCAAAAAGCAGAACGATTGTTGCTATTCCCCGTTTCTTTGCCTCCTTTGAAAGTTCTTCTAAATCGTGAATGAGTACATGCTGGGGTATCCCTGCTTTATGTTCTTTCTTTTTTAAGCCAATGTAGGCAGTTCCAAAATACAGAGGAATCTTTACTTTAATGTCAAGGTTGTCAATTAACCTTCTAAACAATCTGTAGGTCTTACCTTCAATCCCTCCGTACATTCCCATTTCTATACCTTTTGTCATTATACCATCAAATACTTCCTTGAAAAACAGAACATCGCTTGTGGAAGTCTCTTTGTTTAGAGGGATTTTAACTGATAGGAAACCTTTCTCATTTGCCTTATATTCTATCATATTGAGCAGGCTCGTCTTGCCAGATGCTCTTTCACCAATGAGTGCCAAATGAGTGTATTTTGGCGCTTTGCTTCGGGAGAGTTCTAAGTAATAATCTATCTCCTTAAGTTCTTCTTGTCTACCAGCAAAAAGTTTTGGATCTCTAACTGGATTGATAAAGTCATAGGGGTTATATTCTTGGACCATGCATGTTTACCCTCTTTCAAATTGTTTGTTCTGTCTTAAATCTTAATCTGAAACGTTTAGAAAGATAAATAAAAGTCGATGAAACATTCTTGGCTGTATGATTGTCCACTCTTCTCAACTTACTAACTTTGGTTTTGCGTATACAATTTTTATTCCGGGATACAGTTTTCTCATCTCATTCACGTCTCCAGATGAAAAGTATCCTCTTTTATCAAAAAAGATACTGAAATACCTCATAGATGTTATTCTGTCTCTTAGCCTTTTCAACTTATCCAGATCCTTTTTCCATTCTTCCCATGCTCTTTCTTTGCTCCATTCACCTCTGTTAAATTTAATTTCGATTAAAAAATGAGATTCGCTAAATTCATAGCCTTTAGATAATTTTGCTCTCCCGACATTTCTTCGGTCACTATAAACATTAGTGTGCTTTGGGTCAATAGCTGATAAATCAGCATGAACTCTTAGTTTTCTTTCAGCATCAAAATATGTAACCTCGCTATGTAACCGCGATATTTTCTGTTTGTCTTCGGTTTCCTCAAGATTGCAAAACTCTCTTTTTTCCCAAAGTTTCATGAAGAGATGACATTTAATATCATCCTCGCTTAGAAAATTGAAAGGATTATTCTCAAATTCATGTTTAAGTTTCTTTACACACTTATTAACTAGCCGCAAATAGTCGTTGTGTTTGGACATGTATCAAAACCCCCTCAATATGTTCGCTATTTCTTTATCAATTTCGGAAGCTTTCATTGCGGACGCTATGCGCGCCGCTTTCTCATAATCATATTTACCCAGATTTGATTGTCTGAATAAATCCTCTAAGACTTGTCTCTTGTTGCGTTTGCCACTTTTCTCCCTGAAGAATTCTTTGATCTCATTAACAGTTTTGGAAAACGATGGGAACGCTCTCTTAATTGCAGTAGGCACGAGCAAATAATCCTCGATGTTGTTTTTCTTTAAAGTTAGTATGCGATTTTCAGGAAGAGTGATTTGACTTATTAGCTGTTCTTTAACTTTCTTTTTCCTTTCTATTGTTGAAGTGTCACCATCAAAAATTATGAATGCTGGCACCTTGAGACTCTTTGCCAGTTTCGCTTCAGAGAAGTAGTTCATCTTGGTAAACCCCTCAACATCCATAAAAACAATCCTCTTTAGAGGAACTAATTTTCGGGCAAACTCTTCAAAAACCCTAGTATCAGTTATACCTTCAACAAAAACAATAGCGTCTGCTCCAACAATATTTTTCTCAGCATCTTTACTCATTTCGGCAGTTACCATTTTCCTAAACACTCTTTCCCAAGGATCGTGTTCGTCAATATCAAACTTTAGACTCATTAAGAATCGTCGCCCCTCTAACTTCGTAGATTCTGAGCACCATTTTTCCACTTTGTCAACAAACTGTTGTATTAACGGAGCCTGTGAAACTCGCCCTTTCAATTTATCGCAAGTTTCTTGAACAAGTTTCAAATACCCAAAGAACAAAGCGTACAAGATTTTGGTTTTAAGGGCAAACAAATTCAAAGGGTCAATGTCTGAAATGTTCTCAGACATCGCCTGAGATTCTAAAAAGGCATTTTTAATAGCTGGCTCAGTTAAGGAATTGTGTGCATCTAACATATGGCGGAAAAGACGGACTAAATGATACATGACTTGGCTGCTTCGAATATACTGATCAGAATAGCTTTGCAACAACATGGTAGGAGGCACTGGCTCTATCATCTCAATAGCACATTTCTCAGCTTTATCAAAGTTGGTTCGACGTGCTTCACTTTCAAAGATAGCACTCGATAAATGTCCCATTAACTTTAAAGAAGATTCCATATATTTATATTCAGAGTAGTCAATTGCCAAGAACGACTTGTATACAAAAAGCAGTTTTTCATAGTTATGAGTTTGAATAAAATCTTTCCATGTATGCATCATCTTTATCGGAAGAACGTTGTGCTCCTCGGCTACTCGTTTCGACATGTCAATTAGTTGCGAAGCTGTCTCCTTGTCGTTCAATACATAAGAAAATTGTGAAAAAGTAATCAAGCCCAGACAAGCATCATGATACCCAATGGGACCCTTTAGGCCTTCCACTTTGCCCATTCGTTTGTTGATTTCTGGGACGCTGTCTTCGATAAGTTTGGCAAGTTTTTGAACCAGTTTTACTCCTTCAAAGTATGCGAGGAAATCCCTTTTTATCCAAAATCTAAATTCTAAAAGGTCCAATAATGTTTGACCGGCTATTATTCTTAGTTCCGAGAAAACATTCTCTCTTTCAAATATGTTCATTAGTAATTTGCTAAATTCTTCGACAGAACCGAACTTCGGAATGTATGGTATTTCATTGTTTTCTATTTTTCTTTTGTACTCTTCACTTATATGAAAGAGAGCTAGAGCTTCGAAAATTCTAAGATACCTTGGTTCTAAAATGCTGAATGTTTGTTTGAGCACACTTGCAACACTTTCCAAAAAGAGTTCATAAGAAGCGTAGACTTCCTTACGTGAAAGACCTTTAATTATAATATCAATGCACTTGACGATGTCTAGAAATTCCTTTAATTTTTCCTTACATTCCTTGTTTTTACTATGAAATATAGGGTTCACGTATTGCTCGAGGGCTTTGTGTTCCTGCGCCAATGCTAGAAGACTGGCTATTCGTACATATGTTTTCAAAATGTCATAGACGGCAAAAAAAGCATCCATGTACTTATATTCAATGCCAGTAAACCACAGGTCTATCTTGTGTCGAATTAGCTCAGAGACTTTACTTAAATCAACATTTAACAATGTTTTAAGTACTGAATATTCCGTGTAAGTTTGAACTAGGTCTTCAGGCAAGTATTGAGCAATAAACAGGGTATACTCATCAACAGTAACAAATGGAATTCCGAGTTTATGGACATAATCGAATAGGGTTTCTGCAAACGCTTGTTTAATGACACTTGTATCAGCTTCTCTCAGTACTGTTATTTGGGAAAAAACTTGAAGAATGAATGATAAAAGAAAGTTTATAGCTTCTGCAGGTATCGCTTCGAGGTTTAATAGGACATATCGTTCTTTTTTTATTTGGTCATAAAGAGTGGTGTATCTTGATTTGTCATATCTTTTTTCATATTCCATGGAAAGTATTTCAGATTGTTTTGTCAAAACCTTAGCAAATTCCCAAGAGCTTTTCTTAGAAGGAAAAAGCACTATTTTCTCTGTAGTCTCTTTAAAGGCTGGAGAATAAATGAAACGTGGCAAAAAGGAAGGAATTTCTTCGAAATCAACAAGACCTATTTTGGCAGGCCCAAGAAACAACCATTCCACTAGGTTACCATCGAAAGTTTCTTCATTTATGTATGCCTCGACAAGTTTGCCTCCACAAAAGGAACATTCTGAAATGGACTCTTTTTCACAATAAGCTTTAGCACAATTAACGCAGATTTTTCCCTTAGCAAATTTGTCGGGACTAATTGAACACTTTATCATCATCAAAACTTATCATTTTTCTAAGTTTTAAATGTTAAATTATTTTTTCTGTAGCCAGTATGTGCCAGCGCTTAAAAGGGCCAATAATTGAAAACAGCCGAACCACCAGCCGCACTGCCTACGTTTTGATACTTCTTAAAACTAGTAAAGGATGAGAAACATCCATCGTTAACTTAGAGCGACAATGGTTAGAGCTGTCCAAACAAATAGAATTACAATAGTTACCGATGCAACAAGTCTTTCTATCTTTCTTTGAATTCAGTAGTTCCGAATGAGTCAGGTGTGGATGAAGTTTTCATTTCCTATTAATGCGTCTTTTCCGAGGACTGTGATTATTATGAACACTATTTTTACTTCGGTTACCGTGAGGTGTCTTTCAAGAAGACAGTGGTAAGTTACCCAGCAGTCGTACACTGCGCAGGCAAACAGGTAGTAGAACAGCCTTACCGTGTAGTTTTTGCTCGTTGTCCTTATTAGAAACTCTTTGTGCATCCTGTAGCTAGTCTCTATCCCCCACCTCAGGTCAAACTCTTTTAAAAGCTCTTCAGCGGCCCTGCTCATGTTTGTTATGAAGAAGTACTTCTTCCTCTTTTTCTTGTGGTATGCTGCAACAAGCCTGTACTTTGTTCCCTTTTCTGTCTCTTTTCTCAACACCGCCCCGTGCTTCAGCTTCCTCAAGGATTTATAGGACTTCCTCCTTAAGCAGTACTTCAAAGAAGTGGATTCCAGGTAGTCTATAACCTCATCAGAGTCAAAGCCGGCATCGAGCAAAGCATGCCTCACCCTTATCCTGAGCTTCTCCAACCCTTCAAAAACAAGCTTTACAAGCCTTTCTATGCCCTTTCTTGAAGGAATGGTTTCACTCATGCTGATATCTTCTGATCCTAGATATTAAACTCTCGATATCATCAGAATTAAAGCCCAATTCCTTTAGTAAGCATATTTCTAGCAATCTTTTTAATTTCTGCGTGAGACGATGGAGCTCTTCACCCTCAGCGGATCGCTCTTTTAACTCTGGATCATAATGGGTTAGATAATTTCTTGTATCAACGGTTTTATCAACAAATAAACTCTTATCGTCTATAAATTCGTCCAAAACTTCCGAGCATACTTCTAGAATATCCTCTAATCTCTGTCTTAACGGAGGTTCGTTACTATATTTAAATTTCCATTCTAGCCATTTCCTATAATTACTTGGAACTGAATCAAGAATTTCTGTAATTCTCTTTTGGTGTTCATCCTCTGGTAATTCATAGTTTCTCATAGTCCTTCTATGATATGATTCTATTGCTTGAACTAAGCTCAAGAATTTATGCTGAAGATACATGCGAGGGTTATACAATGTTCCAAAATAAAGATCATAGACCGGTTTTAACATCTCTGCTTTTTCGAACCAGTTCCTAAGCAAAACCTCAAATCTCTCAGAAACGTCCTTAAACGTGAAAAGCATATCAAACGGCATTAATGGTTTAGATACATAGGAAATATCCGGCAGTTTATAGAATATGCTAATCGGTGGATGGTAGGTTTTACCTTTTCCTATTACAATCTTGTGAGCCTCCGTTATACCTTCAATAGCCAACGGATGTACTGGCTCCGTGACACCGAAGCTTAGAAAATTTTGAATATGGTACATTATGCTCCAGTATTCTTCCAAGGATTTCGCCTTTGAAGGTTCTATCCTAATAAACGTTTTTTGTTTAATGCATGCTTCTTTTTGCACAACAGAGATTGTAGGAAGATCAGCATGAACAACAATAGATATTTTTAAATCATCGTTAACGCTCACTTGAATAGATTCAGGCCATTTATATTTTATGAGAAGCTCCTTTTTATCAGAAAGATGCTGTATGTTAAACCCGGAGATATTCACCCAATCATCTAAGTATGAGCAATGAATGGACAGACTTTCAAATTTGATATCTTCAGTTTTTTCAAAATGAACACCTACAAAAACCACACTTGCATAGAATGAGGAAGTTAGCAAACCCGGTAAGCTTAAACTAGATCTGGTTTCAAAACATTTGTATAAAGTGATGTTTTTTCCGTTTGAAGAAACACCTAATATGATATCTGGGTTTAATATCTGGTTAATATCTTTGATGTCTTTAAAAGAGCCTATTAAATCCAATATTGCTCCTTCATTGGGGGTAAACCCAAGTGTACCAGAGACTTTTTTCCCGGGCTTGCTAGGAAGCCACCATACACCTTTATACTCGAACTTCTCAATCAATTTGACCATCTCGCGCGATAACACCAACAATTTTGTTTTCAAACATTATATTCTAAATATTATAAGCCTAAAAACGTATAGGAAGCTTGCATTTACAGCATTCCTTCTTTGTTCATTAGAATAGTTATGGTGATAAGATTTATAGAACGTATCATCTCAGTTTGCCTCCGCATTTTGGGCATTTTCCACGCAACTCATAGATGCCGCAGATGAGGCAATACCACGCTTGACCTTTTTAAATCAGTGTGAGGTGTGCCTAATTTTGACGTTCAGTTTTTTCGCGAGTTTTCTAACTGAACCTGGGATTTCCGTTTCGTGGCTGGTGTATATCGTAGCTGTTTGCGCTCTATACTCTCCACGGTACTCTGCCGCTTTTTCCACATCGCTGGTGGTTAGCACCGCCTTGTCCTTAGCCTCATACACAGCCCTCTCTTCCCTTCTATAAGCAACATGGTCGATCCTAAGACCACTGCTGAGCTCCTTCTGAGATTCAATCTTCCATCCGTCCTGTTTCGGGTGCCGCCTCCTAACTATGCGGCGGACATAGTTCTCAAAACTTAACATGAATTAACCTCAATAATTTTGATTTTAAAGGATTCTTATAAACCGATCTAATCCACTCTAAGTTATCAGATCGATTGATTTACTCCATATTTGATCAAACATATTTTCTGCTTCATTCTTTGTCTGGGTTGACAACTCCTTAATCATAGATAATTTCTTTCCTATGTCTTTTAGTGATGAGCCAATACTCCAACCTTGAGTTTGAGATAATATGAATCTATCGTGAATCAATCTCGGCTCGCATTTCCTTATTTCGAATTGTGGTCTCTCCGATTTAAACCTCTGACATGCTCTTTTGAATCGCCCTTCCTTTTCGTCACCGCCCATATATGCTGTTAGAAGTTTAATTGGCACCTCCTTAGGAATACTTAATAAAAATTCCAAAGTTATCTCATCCACATAAGGATCGATTATCTTTGCATAGCCGTGAGTGCATCTTAAAATTTCCTTCAACTTTATTGAACTTGTAAACGGTTCGCCCGGAGGAACTATCACTTCTACGATTCGCTGAGCTGGAATGTCTTTGTTGTAGATGAGTGGTTTATTGGCGATGCCCCTAAGTGCCGTGGTAGTCCTTCTTATTCGAGTATCAACTTTCACAAACTCTTGGGCTCTGTCCAACTTCGCAACCAATTCAGAACTGTTTGGTTCCATGAGATTTCTTCTCTTCAAGGATATAAAAGAAAGAAAAGCTCTTACACTTTGTAATAGGAAATTATGTTGATTCTCCATATTTCTCTCTTGGATCAAAAATTGTTGCTTTTGTTTTTCGTCGATAATGGCTTTGGTGAGTTTTCGTCCAAGTCTGCCCGCTACCGAGGATTCAAATAAATCTGCTGCGAATGCCGCTGCTCCTTCACTTATGATGGTCTTACCTATCTCTGCTCCAACGTCTACACGCTGTCTTTTTAACTGAAAGAGCTGGTCAAGTAATGCTTGCTCTTGCTGAATGAACTGTTCTAAGCGATTCTTGATCTCCTGGGACATACTCATCTACGCCTTAGGTTAATTATCCAAATATTTATTCGCATCAGGTTTTAATAACTTATAGTAATCATTGATCGAATTTTGATTTGTAAAACGGTTTTCTTCCTTGACAACCTATACGTATTTATGAATTTTTCTGCATAGATTATCTCATGAATCCTCGTAAGCATCTCAAGTTTATCAGCCTCATTTCCGTGCTTTCTCTCATCCTAATAGGGATAATATTCGGTCTCACTCAGAATATTATGTTTGCTCTTTTGGTGAGCCTCATTGCTGACAGCGTACAAATCGTTAGTTACCTTATTTGGTTAGTGCAAAAGGAAATGCCCATGGAACAGGTTCCCAAACAGGTTGAGGTTGTTTACAAATACGTAACAAAAAAAGAAGAAAGGAGCAGGGTGAAGGAGGAGCTTGTTTCTAGGTTGGTAAATGAAGGAGCAATAAGAGAAAGTGAACTCTATACGCTCATTCGAAATAAAGAAGCAATTCTAGCTTTTCCTTATGGGGAAGGTATCAGTAGCAAGATTAAAAGCCTATGCGGGCTTGAAAGCCAGCCTTTAGCGACGCTACTTGAACGATGTGGTTTTGTAAGAGCTACTGGCATGCAAAATTTAATGGTGGTGTTCACTGAGAACTTGCCAAGGAGCCTACGAAGTATTGACAATCTGAACGCATTTATCAAGAGAGAGTTGCCCAAGATCTGGGAGCAAATTTCGAATAAAATCAAGAAAGAGTTTCCTGCAGATCAATACCCAAAAAAATATGAAAAATGGCGATCAGGCGAAGGATTTAGTGCTATGTATACTTTATCCAAGTCAATGGCTCAAGATTTTATCATCGACTACATCAACAAAGAATCGTTTACCCCAGAATTCAAGAAGCACATCTGGGGCTTAATTGATTGGAAAAAACTGAGAGATATAATCAAAAAGAGAAGGCATAAAGTCAAGGAGATCATTTCAAAAATTTCCATAGACTTCTTATTAGGAGACATACCTAGGAACGTGAGGAAAATAATTGAAGAACATGAAGATGATATCAAAAAATCCCTTGGGATTGAAGTATTCACAGACTACAGACTCATAGAACAAAATAAAATGAGCAAAGTTCTCCTCAACTTTCTTCCCGCCACAGAGAGGGGAAATGTGGACCATTATTCTTCAGCTATTATAACCGAAAGTAAAAACTGTTATGATTTGCTCAAAGAGCTTGGGATTTCTTTTTGATGATACCTTATACGTTTGGTTAGGCCTATCACGTATTTCTCATAATAGAAATTTAACAACACCACGTGAATCGAATTGACGATATTTCTTATTGAATAGCGGGTCCTTTTCCGTAAGGAGCCAGCTTAATTCCTACCTTTCTCGCTAATCTCTCATCAACGCCCAATCTTTTTACATTGCTCTTGAAAGTAATTCTTTCCGTACATTTCGCATCAGTTCTCCCTACCATCACGATTTTTTATTGCTTTTTCCTACTCTCCAAAATCTTGTTTCCAATTATACCTAGATCTTTTTCTCCATATTTCAAAGGCTTCATCAACATGCTTTTCAAAATCTAACTCTGAATAATTATTTACCCTGCAAAAATGATTAATCAGATCATTTTTGGTTAATCCCGATTCCTGTAATTTTCTTCTTCCATCAGCGGTGTAACACCAAAAACCGATATGCTTTATCTTATGGCACAAATCACATAAATGATGGATTTCCCTCAATTTTTGAATATGCTTTTCGTCATCATATTCCCAGAATTCATGAGCCTGAAGGGTACCCTCTCTGGAACCACAAATATAACATCGGCGTCCCTCTCTATCAAAAAGTTCATTTTTAATTTTATGCCATTCTGCAATTCTATTGTTTCTCTTAAAAAACTGATAAATTGATGAAAACCAAACAGTACTAGGAACAAGCTCAATTTTAAGCTTCATTTCACCTCTTACATTTTTTCGCGCGAAGCTTGAAGTTCATTAATCATCGGTTCGAATATCTTGCTTAAAATATGAAATGCCAGTTCAACCAACTCTCGGTCATGTGGATCAATCATACTCTTTTGACCATGAAATAGGTTGCAACGAATTTGATAGATAACATCTAATACTTGATCAAGACTTTGTATGTCGTTGATAGACTTGCTTTGCCTTTGATGCCCTGGCCGCATGTCAAGGACTTCGTATTGGCTTAATCTTTGAAGTTTAGCGACAAATTCAGAGTCTCTTTCAATCAGCTCTTCAAGTACATGACAAAGCGTTGTATTTCTCTTTACCCAGCGGAGCATGTCTGTGTCCTTATCTTTCCTAGACAAGTAGGTACCCCAAGAATTGAAGGCGAACCAGAGAGAAATAAACTGGTCAAACACTGTAAACTTTCTTACCCTCTGCCTTTGCGATCTCTTAAACCAATCAATTATTAGCTCTTCATGGGTAAAACTAGGGTACATTTTCATCATCTAAAAGATGCTGCTTGCTAAATAAATTCTTTAACACGCGCTATCCTTTCGAAAAAAATTCCCAGCTCTGAGGCCGATTCAGAATCTTTCGCGCGCGCTAAGTATCCTAACATCCTACCTAGTTCATCATCTTTAAATTTCTGTGTACTAATAGAACTTTATTATGAGCTCGGCGGAAGAACTTTCGGATCACGAACTTCAAATTCTCGATATTATTATGAACCTCGAACCAATCACTACCACCTTACTTGCTGCTTTTAGAATGCATGAAGACATCACTCTTCTAACGGAAACTTTGAACGAAATGTTAGACAAGCTATCTAAACATCAACTCATAACAATACTCAAAGAACAGTATCAGACGATCGTAACAATAAATGCTGACTCGCGAAATATTGTAAGAGAAATTCTCGAAAGTTATTGGAAACGCAACAACATCAACGAAATGACTCTTAAAGCAGAAGCAGAGCAAAATTTGCTTGGAATTCTAAAACTTCTTGAGTTCAGATATGACGACAAACCCCACATAGGATTCTCGGACTACTTTATGGATACCGATTCTCTTAGCATATGTATCAGGCTGGCCCGTGCCAGACTGTTTTTTAAGCAAACCTGGTCTAGCAGGAAGCATTACTATGAGTCATATTACTTGCGTAAGTTTCCATTTGATACCGGAAAAAGCCTTGAGCAGCTAATTATTGAAAAAATCAATTTAAAAGATCTTGAAATAGGCTCTGAGTGGCCGATGCTAATTATCGCTTTGTATTCGGATACAGCTCTCACGCTCACAGACTTGAAATTCAACTTTCCGCATCTTACTTCAGATGAAATTAATGAACTCCTCTCCAAGTTAGAGCAAAGAGGGATTTTATCTAGGTTAAGAGGAGAGATAACAATCCCGAAGGGAACAAGAGACATAGTGAAGAATTACTTTTTCTTCAATCAATACAACCAATTTAAGAGCCTTATGCTTCAACAATTAAGAAGAAGAATTAGCGAGAGGCCATCGAATCTTTTCATACTGGGATTAATAAGAAGAATCTTAGCCTCAGCTACGGTTAAGACTTCTGAACCGTTTTGCAGCATCAAAAGAGACTTGCTGATGAATGTTAGTGAGGATGATTTAAAAGAAGCCAGTAAACTTGGCATACTTTTCCTAACCAGTAAAGAAGCCATAGTTGCTCATGAGGTCGTTACAGAACTCGAGTCCATACTCAAGTCAGCATTAATGGTAGAGTCTTTTATGGCTGTTCCACCTAATGACAATCTCAGAGCCATGCAAGCTTGGGTTCAGATATTTGGTCGATGCAAAGATTATGTTAAAATTTGGGATGAGTACATCAATGAAGAAACCTTAGACATAATTGAGAGGTTTTGTCCGCGCGATGTAACTATAACTACACTTTCAGCGATTGAGAAGCCCCGGCAAATAGATGTTGATGAGTCGGAGCAGCGTGTGAAAGCAATTAGGAACTCGAGACGAAAAATCAATTTGTTTTTCGTTGGAGATCCCCTGCAAGGAAAAGCTCCTTTCCACAAAAGGTACGTAATAAGCAAGGATGTATGCTATTTGTTAACTAGTTCGATCAAGGATGTTGGAAAATCAAAAAGCGTCGATATAATAGGCATCCCTGCGTCTGTGAAAATCAGTGAAATAGAGCCAGCATTTAGATATTGGATGGATGTTCCATTAAAAGAATTAAAACAACAGGGATACGAAAGAATAAGCTTTGAAGAATGGATCATCCATTTGAAAAAAATGGAGCAAGTTGCAAAAGAAGATCTAAAACCTTAGACCAAAAATCATAATCTTTCGCGTAAATCCATGCTATGAGAAGTATTATCACAGCGGAAATTGTTACTACTGTCCTTACGTAACGAGCCTTACCTACTATTCTAGACTAGCTAGGCTTCAACCAAAGTTTTCCCAAAGATAGCGGAGGCTGAAAAAGCCACTATCTACGTAGGACGGGGGAAAATATTGCATCTTAGTAAGTTTATGTCACTTTTAGCAACAACAACCCCAAACCCAACAACAACAAACCCGTCAAAAGTCTTAACTCTCAAAAAGTGTGAAGCTAACGCATTAAATACAGATCTGCTCTTGAGATTTGAATGAGATATTCTTTTAAAGGTCTGATGAGTTTGTCAATCTCTTCTTCTAGGTCCTCTATTGTCTTATCTGTTTCAAAGTCGAAGTCGTTAAGATATATGGTGAGAACTCTCTCCTCTTCTAGATCAGCGTCAGTTTCGCCTAATTCCATATACCCATAATCAATCTCATAATCATAACCCTTCAGCACCTCCTTCAATTTCTCCAATCTTTGTAGGTTCCATCGTAAGGCTTTGATAGCTTCTTCAAGCCCTATCTTGTCGTATTCCACCTCAAAGTCTGTCATTGAGAATACCAGTTGGATTATACCACCATCCACCACATCAGGGTGATCCTTGACAATCTTTGTTAGGATTTCTCCCTTAATTTCTGATTCCAAGGAGAAATATTCACCTTCCTTCGCAAGAAGCTCTTCCAATCTACTCTTTTCCTCGGGAGAGACATATTCTCCACAGTATTCCATAATCTTGTTGTTACTATAATAGCAAAAATGGAAGCCAGCACAGCCATAACTTGTTGTGATAGGATTAAGGGCGCCTCCCTCGGAGCACTCTTGCATCTTTTCTATCTCACTCAAAACCTCATACATCTTCTTGCCACGCAGTCTCTCTGGGACCAAAAATCTAAACTTCGCGAAACGAGGCATGAAAACAATGGCTCACGCATGCCTATTTAAGATTTCGCTCATATAACGAAAATTAGGAAACGCTACCGCTTTACGATAACGTCTCCGTTTCCTAGGTTGTGTACGATTTGCCAGCCTTCTTTGAGGTGCTGTAGCAGCTCTGACTCGTGGATTTGTCGGTACTCGCAATGTTCGCCGTTAGGGCACGGGTTGCCTCGTCGTTCCCTTATGGCTTTCTCGAAAACTTCCAACTAAGTGACTGGACATTGGATAAAAGTCTCGAAGTTCTATCAAAACGTCTTTAACCAAAGTGTGATTAGCCATAATTTTTTATTAGAATTTTTGAAGATAAAACTAAACTATTAATGGACTGGACGGGGGTATATCTGCATGCAAAGGAGGTGTTAAGATATGAAATCTACTGTCAAGACAATGCTCAAGAATGGCACAAGGATTATACTAATGGATGATAAAATACACCAACTAAGAGGAAAGATCTGGCGCGTTCTTTTTAAAGAAAGAGGCGATTTATCTGATTGTGATGTTGCAATGGCTTTAGGAATTGTGCAGTATGAATTAATACATCATTCAGACGAGAAATAATAGAAGAAGGATCAAATTACAGCCATAATCGACTAAATAAAAAAGGGGGAGTTTGCGGGGGATATCTCCACGCTGCGTAGGGTTCAAATCTCTCCCGGCCCACTTTAGAATTCTCCCGGTCATTTTCTTTTGCGGAATAGTTGCTCGCGCGAGTTTCCTTCTGGGACTTCTCATTAACCCTGACGACCTCATAATCCAAAAATTGGGGGAAGTATTCTCTTACACATGTAATGGTAGCCCGGGGGGAATCGTCTCGAGTGACACAGCTTTAAGGGGGCCTTGTTCAGCAGTCGAGGACGGTGACCTTGTCTATTTTGGCCACGTATGGGATGGCCGGCATCTCCTCGAGGATCTCCTCCTCCACGTCATGGTTGGTCTTGCCCTCATAGGCTTCCTCCTCCTCAACGAGCCGGGCCACAATGAAGGCTAGCTTTTTCACCTGCATGGGTTCACCTCCCATACCACCTTAAGATGTGGCGGATCACTTGGTCGCTGTATCCCGCTTCCCTCAACTGCTCGACGAGTTTGGTCTTAACCGTTTGGTTCCTAGTCACGGTTTCACTTCCTCGCTTATCCCCTTCTCTGTCTTCGTCTTCGCCAAGCGCACTATCTCCGCCACGACGGCCACTGGCAGGCAAGAATATGGCCCTTGAGAGGTAGACCCACAGCGCTGCGGTTACCGCCTTCCCGGTAAGCTGCTGCGAGGCCGCTCCAAAGGACGACCTAACCCAGACTAGGCCGCTGGCGATGAAGACGAGTAGTCCCCAACCGATGGGCGTCATGCTCCCACCTCCCTTCTCAACACCCAGACTATGTTCTCAACTTTGTTCACACCATGTATATAAACATGTGTGTCATTATCCTTCACATATCGGCTAAAATACGGAGTGGGGTGTTGTACCCATGGGTGTGAAGATGGTTCTCAAGTCTAAGGGCAGAATATGGCTTCCCAAGAAGACCATGAGGGGAGGCGCCAGGATCTACATCCCCGCAGACATAGTCCTAGACAGCCAGTTTCCCTTTAAAGAGGACGGGGAGATCACGGTCGAGATAGACCCTGAGAACAAGGTTTTGAAGTTAAGGCCCATCGATCAGGAATAGAGCTTGGGAGCTGAGCACGGCCTTGAAGGTCATGATGAGGAGGGAGCTAGTGAATGTTAAGACTGACAGTCAGGTGGTATAAATTATCGCTCGGGCGATGGTCTCCTCGGCTACAACGACATACACATGAGTTTACATCAATCCCACCAATCATATTCTTCGTAATTATACTCTAACGCATCTTGAATGGTTTCAAATATGCGGTCGTATTCAAAGTAGTTATCAAAGTAT
>Ga0315314_1000763_pt1 | contig 32101 bp, 25 predicted proteins | sample TDP9_MG_FD_203631 | JGI IMG/M metagenome (GOLD analysis project Ga0315314, IMG submission 203631) | Freshwater sediment microbial communities from Lake Towuti, South Sulawesi, Indonesia - TDP9 | ecosystem: Environmental > Aquatic > Freshwater > Lake > Sediment | place: Indonesia: South Sulawesi... | reverse complement strand
CAAGTTTCGATGGAGGTCTCTCAGGTTTCTCCTCTATGCTCTTGACTCGGTAGAGTTCTGTTTCTATCGCTTCGCCCTTGATTACTCCATATTTTCTAGGATCTTCCATTTCTTCGACAAGGAATGTGGCTTCTGACTCAAGTCTACTATGAGCTTCGATTAGGCGTTTAAGGTGAACTCCGCCGTTTGACATAACGTAGGTGTCCCCTGCGTGAGTAAGAAATTCGTCTCGGCCTATGAATGATCGGCCTCGAAGAACAGCTTCACCGAATCCTTTAGGTTCAGGCTGGTTCAACCAGACTATTATGGAGTCGTCCAACATTCTGTAGAATCGTTCGAGGTCACGGACTGAAGCAAACTTGTTTCTATTTCTTAAACTATCCGTGAAGCTGTAGTCTTGGGTGAAATGGTCCTCGATCGCTCTTTTCCCTCTTCCTATTATGAAGCAGAACCGGCGTAAACCTATGTCGTAGAGCTGCTCAAAGATCAACTGCAATAAGGGTTTGAGTTGACTCTCATTGTCTTCGCCTAGGCTGAAGATCGGCAGCATCTCTTTCGGTTGTTCCTTGGTTGCAGGCAGAAGCCTAGTTCCAAGCCCAGCAGCTGGCAACATCGCTTTATTCAACATAGAACTTGATCGCCCTTACCTTATCACTGAGTTCACAGCAGTAGCCTAATATCTCTTTTGAATCCATTACGCTCGACGGCAGAAGGAAAATGGAACTAAATGACTTGGGTCGTCGGAGATAGTTGCATGAACTATGAAGGTTTCACCGAGACGGAGAAGCTATCCTGAAACAGTTCATTCCGTTGTGAGGTGCTTTTTCTTGCCTTTGAGGGCCATGATGCTACGGGCATCGTTGCTCGTGATGGCTTCGCGTTTACTTCGAGACGCCTCGCTAGGACGATCGTATCTGCCACTGGACAGTCTTCTTTGAGCTTGTTCCGGTTTGAACCTCGTTCTAAGATGGCGACATATCTCAGTGAAAATCTGAGCTAATCCCAGCTCAATATTCTAGTTGGTGTAATGTGTTCTAACTTTGTTAATATTGGAGATCCACCGGACGCATTCTCCTTCTCCAGCCTATAGTTAACACTCTTTCCCGTTTTTTCTTCTATCAGTTCGAGCGATTCCAGTAGTGAAATCGAGTTGTTTTTGCTAACTCCGACATTGTAGACCTCTCCGAGTTTCGGGCTTCTAACCTACTCGCAGGAATCCCGCTACTGTTTAGTACGGTTCGTTCTAACCCTCGACTCGGTTCTCTGTACTTACTATAAGAATGTGACTCCTGTCTCGCAGTGTGAAGAGAATGAGGTAGACCACAAGGCTGATGGAGAAGGTGAAGGTCAAAATTGGAGAGATAATAAACCTTGCGGACAGATCAGTACCATTCAAAGGAGTGGTGAGGAAGGAAGCTATCGGCTCCAGTATGCGGACGATGTTGGCATCCACTGGTTGGAACAAGAAAAAGTACATTAGCCCGTACGGCGGAGCCACGATTGGCCAGAAGGAGAGAATCAACGGGATTATCGCAAGCCAAGATTTCCTGCCTCTCGCGTATATGTCGATTAGGATGAAAGGCGGTATTAGGACTGTGTACTGCGGATGGACGGTTACTGAGAAAGCTAGAAAACTTGTTAGCCCGGCTAGAACGGCTTGATTTGGGTCAACGCCCTTCCTCGTTGTCAAGACGCAGGAAGAAAGCAATGATATCAAGATCAGAAGAATACTCAACTGAGAGATAGCCTGCAGAAAACTGGAAACCTTAACGCCGGCTATGCTTGAAATCAAAGCGGCGGCTTGATATATCCCTGCGACATCGTTCGAAATGAAGAGTGCCAATAGGCTTTCCCAACTCTGTTGTTGATAAGGGGCTACGCTAAGGAATCTGAGAAAGGTCCCGATCCACACGATCTCGAGGCAATTCTTGAACGTCTGGTAGCTCAATATGAACGGAATGTTCAGAATCGCCATGGTCTCAATGAAGGTCTGAGTGAACCGACGAGCACCGAACCTGTCATTTCTCAAAAGCCAAAGGAAAAGGGGCAGCAACCCGAAGAGGGCGTGTTGCTTCGTCGTCAAAGCCAAGCCGCTGAATACCCCTGCATATGCCATCTGTCTCCTAGAAATGCTGTAGAGTGATAACAAGAGGAAGAGAGTGGCGAGAGAGTCAAATTGACCAAAGATGCTTGAGATGAAGATCACCATGAAGTTGAATAGCCACAAAACCGCTACACGAAGACCTCTCCTCTCTCCAAACCACTTGAGCAGTAGATAGCCGACCAACATGTCCGCGATAATTATCGGTAGCTTCTCAGCTACCCGCCAAGCTGGATCAAACTCATAGTTGGGCATAGTGAAGAAGTGGGACGCCCCAGAATACGCTATCGCAAGTATCATCGCCCATAATGGGGGATACGTATAAGGCCACGCGAAAGTACCCGCGGCCTCCCCAGCGTACAAGTAGAAGTCCAACCCATACCTGATGAAGAGTATCGCATGATGGTGGAAAGCACCTATATCGTCAAACGCAGATATCGGCGCAAACAATATCCTGACCAGAAAAGCAATAAGAAATACCGAAAATATGCGCGAACGGCCAGACACAATCCACCTAGCTAGAGAAATCACTGGAGGGCTCTCCCAGACTTTATCATCTCCGATAGAGCCAGCTAGATATATCCTTTGCATCAACCAACCGATTTGACGCTGACAAGATCAGAGCGGGAACGTAGCCGCCTATATATTTATCCAAGAAAGAGAGCTACGGAGAATCTAATCTGTAGAACCGCTAGGAACATCCAAGGAAGATTTCCTATGCTTCGCCTATCAAGGCGATCGCGGCTATTCCAAGCGCAACTCCTAAGGCGACTCGAGGAGGATAGCTCTCCTTAAAGACTATGGCGCTCGCAATTACGGTCGCGACAGCGCTCAAAGTCATCAGAATCATCGTGAATCTTCCAAGACCGGTCACCGATAAAGGAACACCGATCAATAGACGAGAGATGAACAAAGCTACCAGAGCACAGAAGATCAAAGGCGAGAAGAGGAACCTCATCGCGAAGAAATCATTTCTAAGACTATAACCGCTGAAAACTATCAGGAACACGCCTACCAACATCATTCCCAAGTAGAGGAAGGCCTTTGACGAAAATTGGATCTCCAACATGCGTTCAAGCGATATCGAACCGAAAGCGTTCGTTCCATACTTGAATAAGAGGCCGCCGATCGTTCCAATAACGATTATCAATGCTATAGGCAACCAGAAGTAAACGTCAAACATACGCTTTCCCACTTCCCCTCTCCCAACCTAACCTCTATTACAGGAACTATGAACTTTGGTAATCTGCGGATTTTAGCTTAAATACATGCGAGATATACGCAGCTATCAGTTATATATGTGCTTCACTCCGACTATCTCTAGTACCTCAAAACAAGAGGAATTAGCGATGTTTAGCTTTATGATGCTTTCATCCCTTAAGCTGAGGGGCGTTAGAAACGGAAACTGGCGCAGGCTCAACCGCCTTGAAAAAGCCTTGTTCGATTACAGCTTGGAGTTTGCTAAGGGTTCGCGGCAAAATAGTGAATATGGGGTTAATGGCGGAGTTGGCTAAGATTATTTTTGGGCTTAAGGCTACTACTAAAACTATAAGGATTAAGGTTGGCTAGGGGGCTCAAGCCTTGATTCACCCATACGCTTTAAGGGGAGTTTTCGATGGGGCTCCAAGCCTTAAGAACTGGCTGAGAGAGCTAAGCTATACAAGCTATTTAGGCTTTAAGGAGTTGTTTGGGCGATGAAGGGCAAAGGTCGAATTGTGTGCGCTTCAATTGCGATAATTGCTAGCGTGGTTGGCATAGCCTTATTGTCATTAGAGATATTCTCTTCGATCTGTAAGTTAAGATCACCCTCATAACGAAGTTTATGAATCTCAAGACTTAGATTTGAAAACTCTTAAGGCTCGGCTGATCTCTTTTGTATCATCCAAACGTTCTCGAAACACAAGGTTATGAAAAAATCATGCAAGCATCGCCTCTAGTTTCAATCATAATAGTGAACTATAACGGCAAGCGTTCCTTGAAGAGGTGTGTTGAGTCAGCACTAAGTACAGAATGCCCCAGTCTTGAAATAGTATTAGTTGACAATGCTTCTACCGATGGGAGCCTAGAAGAAATAAACAATATAGTAAATAGGAATAATCGAGTAAAAATCACTACGAACTCAAGAAACTTGGGCCACAGTGAAGGATGTAACGTTGGTGCAAGAAATTCTGCAGGTGCATTTTTGGCTTTTCTAGATAATGATATTGAAGTTAAGCCTAATTGGCTAAGTGAAATTGTCAACGTAATGATGCGCAACAAAAAAATAGGAGCTGCTCAGGCAAAGATATTGTTTCCAGACGGAAAGAGAGTCTGGGCTACCGGCGAATTCATAGATGAATGTGGCAATCCAGTTTTAGCTGGTTATTATGATGAAGATAGTAGTAATGGAATAAGTCCTAGTGAAATATTTTCTCCTATCTCAGCTGCATGCGTGATTCGGAGAGATATATTTAATGAGGTTGGTGGACTCGACAAACACTTCTTTGTTTATAATGACGATACGGATTTAGGATGGAGGATTAGGCTCTTAGGATACAAAACGATTGTAGTTCCAATGTCATCTGTGATTCACAAGGTACCCGTGGGCAAATCTCCGATTAGGCCTCTTTCATACGGTATCTTAAATTTTCATAAGCGAAAAAACCAATTGATGATGTTGTTAAAGAATTATGAGATTAGTGACATATTCAGAGTCCTGCCTTTAGTACTCATAAACTACTTGTTTTGGGTGCTGACAGATCCGCTTATTACTATACGATCTCTAGTCTGGATTTTGTGCAAATTAAAAGAAATAATGAAGAAAAGAGTACTAACTTCATATCTTAAGAAAGGAAGAAGAACTGATGTCAAAAAGTTTATCCTTAGCAGTAAATTCACTATGGCATATACATTATTGTGGCTTCTGCTATACAGAAAGAAAGTATCTGTATCAACATTTCTATGTCGTTCTTTGTCGTTCAAACTAAAACAGAGATTCAACTCGAAGAACTTATCTCTGCGGTTGGTTCCCGATGAAAACAACGATGGAAAAGGTCTCTTGTGAAGAATTCCGACAAGAAACTCGTTTATAGAAGTGAATAGGAAGTGCCCTCTACTATAATTTTGGGTGCAGGATTAACAGGACTTAGTTATGCTTACGGAATGCTCAAGAAACAAAAAGGACGGGTGACTATTCTTGAAAAAAGCAATGAAATAGGGGGGTTGATGAAGACCTTCGACTTTAATGGTTTTTTATTCGATTTCGCTCCGCATATTTTCAGAAGTCAAGATGACAAAATTATGAAACTCGTCAAAAATCTTCTTTATGGTAACTATCATCATATTTCTTCCAACCCTGCAATATTTAGATACGGAAAGTTTTTTGAGAACGTGATACCTTCGATAACTTGCAGAAACATAGAAAATTTGCCAAAAGAAACAAAAGAAAAAGCAATGAGAGAAACAAGGAATTCAAGTCGAAGAGGGAACTTGAGCAACTTTGAGAACTGCATAGTTTCACAAATAGGTGAAACTTTGTATTGGGAGTTCTTTGGGGAGTATAGCAAGAAGTGGTGGGGGATAGACCCAAAGAATCTTTCTTCCGACCTTGCTCCAAGAAATCTTAAGATAGGTAAAGAAAAATCTTATGCGCATATAACGACATATTTCGAAAAGCCCTCGGAAGAGATTTATCCCACGAAAGGGGGAATATCTAAGATAGTCGAAAGACTCAAAGAGAAAATTGAAATTCTAAGAGGAAAAATTGTAACAAATTCGAAAGTAAAGGGTCTAGAGTACGACGGAAATAAGATAACCCGAATAATTGTTGAAAAAAATGGAGAGGAAACTGAGATAATCTCAGACGGAAAGATAATTTCCACAATTCCTCTAACGTCTGTTTGCGAAATGCTGGAAATAGAGAATGAGTTAACATATAGAGGCGACATTTGCATTTTCCTAAAGTTGAAGGGGGGCAGGATGCTCGATTTTTCTTGGATATACTTTCATGACTCTAACGTTTTATTTGGTAGAATTCATGAACCTTTGTACTACAGCAGGTTCAATGCGCCTAACGGCTATACTTCTCTTTGTGTTGAGGTTTCTTCATTTGAAAAGGATAAAACTTGGTCTGACAAGAACTTGGGAGACAGGGCTGTCGAACAGTTAATAGATTTGAAAATTATTAAGAAGTCTCATCAGCCGGAAATCTTAGGGATAGCAAAGTATGCTCATGCTTATCCAATTTATACGATTGACTATAAGCAAGAACTCGGGAGAATTTTTGAAAAACTGAACAAAGTCAAGAATTTAAAAGTCATAGGAAGGACAGGTGGCTTTAGTTATCAAAACATGTGGGAATGCTTAAAATGGGCAACATACTGATAACCGGAGGAGCAGGATTTGTAGGAAGTCATTTGACAGAAGCTCTGGTAAATTTGATAAAAAATATCTTTTCTTCTTCAAGAGAAGTTTACGGCAACGCTTTGTACTTACCTGTTGACGAAAATCATCCTCTTAATCCTTGTAATCCTTATGGAGCTTCAAAAATTGCTGGAGAGAAAATAATAGAGTTACTATAACTATGATTCCAGTGACGAAATCAAATTTTTTACCTATAGAGAAATATCGCCCTGACACATCTAGAAGCAGCGCAGCCAAACTCTCCTTTTTCTTTTCTACGCAGAAACGGGCGGCCATGAGTAGCCTCTATTGGAGAAACGCTAATGAAGAATACAACAGACTAGGGTCGCCTGGCGACCGGATGTTGGATCTTTCCCAGTCCGAGCCTAAGCTCTATGCTGTAAGGAACCATCAATCTTCGAATGAGACTGTCAGGAAGCCTACGAGATTTCTGGATCTTGTATCGTGCTTGAAGAGTGTCTCTGAAATGGCGAGCGTTCCAGAGGTACGCGACCGCCAAACCAGCTACCTCTCTGATGTCTCCGTACATAAGGGCATAGATGACATGAAGTATCTTCAGGGTAAGCAACGTCGGAAGCACGGTGATGAGAGTACGTAACTCATAGTTTTTCAAGAGTGTCCGGACTCTATTCCTCTCCCAAAGCGAGACTATTCTCGCCCTGTCCTTCTTAATCCACAAGTATCTGTCCTTCTTCGTCGAAGACATATACTTGTGGAAAACCATAGACGAAGGATAATAGAGGATTTTATACCCGCGCAGTTGGATTCTCCATGAAAGGTCAACATCTTCATGGTACATGAAGTATAGATCATCGAAAACTCCGATCTCCTCGAGTACTCGACGCCTAACCAAGGCCGCTCCACAACAGCCGTAAGGAACAAAAGCCTCGCGGTTATATTCCTCGCGATCTTTCTCGCCGATACCTCTATTGAACGCAAACCCATAGTAGTCGCACACACCTCCTGCGCTATTAACCAATCCCTCAAAGTCATACATCTCAGGAACGACCATCGCAACCTTGGAATTCTTAAAGCCCTCAACTAGTTTTTCCAAAGTGTCAGGTTTGACGATGACATCATTGTTCAGAAAGAAGACAAAGTCGCCTTGGCATAGCTCTATACCATAGTTATTCGCTCTTGAGAATCCAAGGTTAGCCCCAAGCGACACAACATCAAACTGTGGAAAATTTATCTTAACGTATTCTACCGACCCGTCTGAGGAACCGTTGTCAATCACGTGAACTCTGAATTTTGGGTAGTTCATCTGAGCGACAGAGGATAAGCATTCTCCCAAGAGAGCTCTCTTGTTGAAGCTCACAATGATTATGTCAACAGAAGCCGTCATAGCGACCAACAATTTTCAGAGTCGGAATCCTACTCACTAGTATTATAAGGTTTTGCAGAGGGAACACGATGTTGTCAAGATAAGGGTTTTTAGTTGGCTCGCCTGTGTAGTTTGTTGATTGTGTTTTGGGTAGGTATGAGGATTCTGGGCCTTTAGCTGAGGTTTTCAGGGAGTTTAAGAAGCGTTATGGCTCAGAGTTCAATAGCCTTGAGGAGTTAGAGCAGGCCTTGAAGGAGTTTATGGAGTGGTAGAATAGGCATAAGGCTAGGCGAAGCTAGAATCCCTGCTCCATATTGTAGAGCCCCATGAAGGTTTCGAGGAAGCTTCTCACGCTTTCTAGGCTTGAGTTATGGGGGAAGTTATTGTAGAACCGCTTGGTCCGCGCTTTCAGAAGCCCGAACCACCGTTCGATGCGGTTTCGCGCTCCGAAGGTTACATGCCTAAAGCGTAGGCCAAGCTGAGCTAAAGCCCATGGATACCATGGACCTTTATCCACGAGGACTAGAGGCTTGTTGACGCATGCCTTCAAGGCTTCACCCAGGAAGATTAAGGCGTCTAAGCTGCTTCTAAACCATGAAACTCGATAGGCAACAAGCTCTTTACGCTTCACGTCTATACAGCCCAAACATAGAACTGCACACCCTTAAGCTTCAGCTTCGTCTCATCCACCGCTAACGTCCGGCAGTACCTAGGCCTAGGCTTAGGCAGAACCTGCTTCAACCGGTGGAACCACTGCCTCACAGCCTCATAGGAAGCTCCGCAGTCTAAGGAAAGCAGATCCGCCACATCGCGACAGGACAGGCCAGCCTGATAAATCAGCGCAGACGTAACCTTCACCCTCAAGGGCTTCTTGTTCCGCTTGAAAGCTCCTGAGCCCCTAGCCCTATCCACGAGAAGCTCGAAAACGTCCTCAAAATCCATGAAAACAATTCATCGAGCAGAAACCGAAAAACCTTATCTTGACAACATCGGGAACACGGCTAGAGACTCTTCAAGAGTATCTCATTTTTCCCATCGAACATATTACTACGTAGAACACTATCAAGACCCGTTCATGGATATGGATCTTGCTACGGGCCTGATGAAGCTTGACGCCTATCGAAATCTAGGAGAGAATTGATGAGTTCGATCTTGTAATTGGTTCGAAGTACGTTCGAGGGTCGAGGACTGAGAGACCGTGTCAAAGCTGTGAGCTAGCCAACTTCGTATATTAAGGTTCCTCCAAAATCCCCGATGAATTTCAGTCCGTTAGTCCTGTTCGCAAGATCTATCGCGCGGTACCAATTGTCCAAGCCAAATTTCCCCACATAGCTACCTGAATGAAAGAGCACATACCTGATATTAAGCGAATGGTACAAGTCCAAATCGACCTTGCGGGAGAAGTCTGGTTGGAAGAATGAGAGTCTATACTGCATCGCAATCACTTCCGCCCTAGGAAATTCTACGCTTCCACAGACTGTTCGTTTGCCATGAATCACTGTGCCGAACGCGGCGCGTCTATCAGCGTACCAGTCTATCGGGTATTCAGCGATAGCGAAGTCCCCGGGTTGATCTGCCAGCCAACGGTAAGCCTGCATACCCTCTATCTCGGAGACGTTGAGGTAGGGAAACGGGGCTGATGCGAACTCGATTCCAACGACGACGATCAACAGAATCGCTATCAGGCGTTCGCGACTGAGAAGGGTGTTACGTCTTCCAAGCTCCTCCGTACGCTTCTTGAATATAGATTTCAGACCAATAGCTGCTAAGAGAGAGATCGCCAACATCACGATTAAGCCAAATCGCGCGAGTGCGCGCATGGACCTTAGCAGGGGAACATAGTCGGAGAGAAGGCCGTACGGCAGTTGAATCTCCGCGAGCGTATCATCCATCCATAGCTTCGGACCCAGCGAAAGAGTGAAGAACGACAATGCGACGAAGAGGTAGAGCCAACGAACCCTCTCTCTGGAGCGTGTCAACCCCAAGTAGGCTAGCACCAACGTGCTTATTCCCAGATATAGATCCCGCTCCCAAGGCAAGCCGTGTCCCCATGGCCGGTCTCTCAGAAATTGCCAGATCGGATGAAGGGATCCAAGGGTCAGGTAGTCGACTGGGCTGCCTGAATAGATCGGGAGATAGTCTTTAGAAAAGAGCGTACCCGGCGGACCAATGTAGTCCAGATAGGCTATCAACGGCAGAGAAAGCACTAGGAAAGGGATCAAGATCCTCAATGCCTGATTTATCTTGTCGTCCGTGAGGTCGATTCTGACTGCCCCGTCAGACCTGTCTATCTTTACCACAGTGATTACGTAGAACAGGGCAACGCACAGCACCAAAGCCAGGCACATGCCTCCATAGTATCCCGATGTATATGATGCGAGGATGAAGAAGATGGCTGCGAGGGCAGAGTCCCTTGCCCTCTTTTCTTCAACAGCTCTGTGTACGAAAAGGAGCATGAGGGGTATCCACCATGTTCCAAACAGGTTGAAGTGGCCCGCGAATCCGTGCGCAAAATGGTATGAGGAGAACCCGAACGCGAATCCCGAGAACAGTGCTGCCAGCTCATTTTTGGTTATGCGCTTGGCGAAAAGGTACATCGTAAAGGCTGATAGAGACAACTCGAGTAGGAACATGGAGTTGTACGCGAATATCGGCCCACCCAATAGCACAAGCGGGACCGCCAGCAGATAGTCTATTGAGAAGTTCGTCTCCTTTATGATATCTATCCCGTAAGGATGCAACACATAGTTGAAGTTGCGAAAGTCGACGTGCAGATCAAATATTGCCCTCTTCATCCAGTTGATCCCTGCTACGTGGCCAATCGAGTCTCCTGTTCCCCAACCTCCAGCAACATCGCTGAATAGATGGAGAATCAAGGGGTAGGTCATAACCAAAGCCGAAACGAAGTAGAACAAGAAGATCTTCAGGTTCTGTTTGGCGGCCGAGGATCCCATAGCAAATCCTAATCAGGTCTTTCTGCAGAAACCATTCTAATTAATCTTTTGAAGCTGGCCGTCGAATCGAGCATGGTCTTTCGCGTCCTATGATACTCAGAACTTTCGGTAAGCGTCATCCAGACTTAAACGAGATGAGTGAAGGTGATGAAACAGACTATCTGCTCGATCAACCCATAATGCGTTCGAATAGAAGCCTTAAGCAAGTTAGAGAAAACGTGGTCCAATCTTTCACACCCAATTTCGACTTCCCAACTGTCCTATCAACGAATACTATCGGTATCTCCCCCACCTTCAAGCCCATCCTTTCGCTACGAAATAGCGTTTCTATCTGAAATGCATATCCCTCCGATTTTAGCGTAGAGCAGTCTATTACTCTCAGAGCCTCACACTTGAAGGCTCTGTAGCCGCTCGTGGCGTCATGAATATTGATACCGCAGAGCCAACGCGCAAGTGTGTTTCCAACTCCACTGACAAGCTTTCGATAAAAGCCCCATCCAACAGCTTCCCCTCCTTCAACCTTTCTGCTTCCCACTATGACATCAAATCCCTCATTGACCTTGGCAATGAATTTCGGGATAAGCTTAGGGTCATGGGAGAAATCGGCGTCCATCTCAAACACCAGATCAGAACCCAGCTGCTCAGCCGCCATCGAAAACCCTTCTTTGTAAGCGGATCCAAGTCCGAGTTTTCTAGGCCGATGAATAACGTGAATGTTATTATTCTTCGTGGACATCTCATCTGCAAGCTGTCCGGTTCCGTCTGGAGAGTTATCGTCCACTATCAGAACCTTCCCCGCGATTCCATTGTCTTCATAAACTTGGAAAAGGGCCTCTACCAGTTTCTTCAAGTTTCCCTTTTCATTGTAGGTGGGGATGATTACGCAGACCGATCTGTTCCGGATTCCTTCCATGGAACCGCCGTCCTGAGAATCTCTCTTGTAGCCAGGGTCAAAGCCTGCTCACTAGAGTACTTTGGCCTCCATCCAACCTTCATCAACTTGTCAACTGAAAGATGCATGAACTTCACGTCTCCAAGCCACCCGCGACCCCCATCGACCCCGCCGGTGAAAAAGAGCTTGATATTCGGAATATTCATCTGCCTGACGACGATTTCAGCAATCCTAGCAATTGTGATTTGATCGATAGACCCTACATTATAGACTTCGACTCTCTTTCCGCCGCCCAGAAACGCTTTGGTCACGCAAAGAATAGCGTCGACGCAGTCTTCAACGTGAAGATAGGACTTCTTCTGTGAACCGTCTCCGAGAATCTCGAGCTTGCCGGTGCCTCTCCTCAGTTTCTCAATGAAGTCTAAGATGACGCCATGCGTAGCCCTAGATCCGACAATATTGGCAAAACGAAGGATCAACCCTCTTAAGCCGAATGTATACGCATAGGAGGAGATCAAGGCTTCACAGGAAAGCTTAGATGCGCCGTAAGTTGATATCGGGATCATAGGCGCGTAGTCCTCAGGGGTAGGAAGCTTCGAAGCCTCCCCGTAGACCGTAGATGTTGAAGCGAAGACGATGATTCTGGCCGTTTCACTCTTCCTCATCGCCTCCAATAGATTAAAGGTAGCTACCAGATTCTCATTGAAGTGAACTAGAGGATCTACTTCTCCAACTCGCACCTCCGGGTTCGCTGCAAAATGAAATACACAGTCAACTCCGTCCAGCTTTTTCTCAAGTTTCCGCTTCTCCTTCAAATCCACTCTAACGAACTTGAAATTGGGATCTCTGAAATGCGATCGGATATTCTTTACACTGCCACTGCTCAAGTTGTCTAAGACAACGACCTTGTAGCCCTCTACCATCAATCGATCTACTAGATGGCTCCCGATGAAACCTGCGCCACCCGTGGCCACACATCTGGTGAAACTCAAATTTTGACGCCAGCATCTATCGCTCAAACTACGGAACAACCATATATATAACATTGCCAAGATTTCAAAAATTCTTAAAGCCGACTCTACTAACCTACGATCCACATTCTTCATGCTTGCGCCATTCAGCCTTCTTGTACATTTTTTAAGAAAGTTGTAGCAACCTACGGGAGGAAAGTGGGGCATTTGCGGAGAAATCGGGGACATTCCTAGATAAGCTATTTTACTTCCCTTGAACAATTCTTATCGTTGTGACTGCTTGATGTCAAGTTGGTCGAGACAAGGCTTTCTCGTCCTTGTGTTGCTTGCAGTGATGTCGACTAATCCTTGCATATCAATTGGACTGGGCTTGGCATTCTCAAGTTCTTCCGGAGACATCTCCTCTAAGCCTGCCGGACATGCGCTTCATGTTCTAACTCCCACTGAGGCGGATTTTGCCTATATCCATCGAGAAATTGCGCCTGTAACAGTCGAAGACGGTGGCGAATACTCCGTTGAGGTCTGGGTTAAGGTTACCCGTTTCTCCCCCGTCCCCGCAGGGGTGGTCTTCCTCTTCGATCTAGCTGACGAGGCAGGATCTGTCAGATATTCAGTTAGGTTGACAAATGACCGAGGGGTTATGTTCTACTATCCTCACGGCCAATCGTCAGCAGCCTTCATCGCTAGGGATGTTTGGGAGCCCGGATGGTGGTACAGCTACGCGATTCGACATCGAGGATCTGAGGCTCGGTTCTACGTGAATCAATCGCTTGTAGGGTCGAGTGAGTCTACGAGTCTGGAGGCGCTTGGCGGGGGGTTTGCGATAGTAAGAATCTCCAGATTCGGCGAACCTGACTCTGGACACGTCGCTTTTGAGGGCTTCGCCGACTCTGTCAGATTTCTCGTGAACGGAGCATCTATCTTCCTCGAAGATTTCGAGGCGGGGCTTGAGGGTTATGAGGTTGTAAAGTCTCCAAGTGCAGTTGTGGAAGTTATAAGCCCTTCGGCCTACTCGACTTTGACTTTGATTGTGAGGCCGACACTGGTCACCGCTGACGGCTCTGTCACGCTTGTTGGATGGTTGAGAGATAGCTCAAACTTTGGCGTCGCCAACCGCACCATTTATCTCGAGTACAGTTTGGGAGACGGAGTATGGACTGTTTTAGGGATTGGGGTGACTGGGCTTAACGGTTCGTTTACCTATGAATGGAAGCTCCCAACTGAACTTAAGGGCCGAATCGCCTTCAGGGCTAGATTTCTAGGAGATGCGGAGTATGAAGCTTCAGAGAGTGGGGTTCTTTATGTCTCGATTAAACCCTCAGCTCGTCTAGTTCTGGACAGTCGGTATCTGCTGTTGGTCATTTTGGCAGTTGTGGTCTCTGCGATTTTGGTTTTGAAGAGAAGAGTTGGGATGAAGGGAATCGTGGCTTCGGGCTTTCTTCTGACAGGGTCTATGCACAGTTTCTTTGCCTTCATCACTACTGTCAATTCATTGAAGCTAGAGTACTATTTAGCCTACCAACGGAGGATCATCGAGCTTACAATCTTTTCGAGTTCAGAAGACTTCACTATCTGGCTTTTCTCCTCGATTGTGTTACTGCTTCTGCCTATAGCATTGAGGTTTGTCTGGAGAGTTAAGCTTCCGAGATCTTTCTTGCTAGCAAGCTTAGCTTTTCCGATTTCCGGTATCCTCTACTTCATCACTCCCCGCGAGATTCCGACGGCTCTGCTGTCTATGGCCGGTGTTACGATAGTCCTTACAAGCATTATGTCTGCTCAAGAGATGTTATTCACATCCAAGCGCACAGCGGCATCGAGTTACGCAAGCGGTTTTCTTTTGATTCTTCTAGCAATAGAATTGGGGTCAGCCCTGGCTTGGATCTCGAACGTTTTTGATCCGCACTATCCCTTCGATGGAAGTTCTAGGTGGATTCTCCCAGAGATGGAGATGCAGATTGCGAATGTTGGCTACTCGCTAACGCCTTGGTTACTCCTGATCTTCCTTTTCTCTTGGCTGTGCGTCCCGATTTTGAAGACGATCGCGCATCGGTTGAAATTGAGGAGTTTCTGGCGAACTTTTCCCGCAGCTGTATCACATGAGAATCCTAGAGGAGCAACGCCGCTGTACTGGTTGTACTCATTTCTGGGAATGGTTCTACTTCTCCTTTTGGCGGCTTTCATCGTCTACTATCCTTACTTCTATGAGCATAGGCTTCTTGGAGTTGATGCGAAATACTACCATGAGAGATTGATTAAGATGGTGGATTGGCAGTCCTCTCTAGATATTCTGCTCAATGACTTCTACGCGGCGTCTCGTGCCCCATACTTCTTCTGGTTGTTCATCTTGAAAGCAATAACTGGACTTCCTCCAGAAGAGGTTATCAAGATCGCGCCGATCCTCCCTGCTTGGCTATTGGGCGTGACAAGCTATCTGTTCGTGAGGGCAGGAACAAGAGACGAGACCGCCGGCTTCGTCTCAGCCGCTTTTGCGGTTTCTTCTGCGCATACAACGGTTGGACTCTTCGCAGGTATCTTCACGAACTGGCTTGCTTTATCGGAAGTCTTACTTATCTTGACATTTTCCTTAAAGGCCTCTGAAAGCGGCTCTAGAAAATACTTGGCGTGTGGGGTTTTGATGAGCATTCTAGTATTGTTTACACACGCATGGACATGGGGAGTCTTGATGGCGGTTCTTCTTGTTTCAATCCTATTGACTTTCATGTCGCATAGAATGGAAACTGGAAAGCTGAGGCGTTCAAGCTGGCTCGCCGTAGCCGGAGCGATACTGGTTTCGAATCTGGCTTTTGTTTCAGTATCGTTGTTGTCGCCGGTCCTAGGAGGCATAAAACAGGCGGTCAACTCCGGATATTTCGAGGTCGCTAGGTCTATGAGCTTCGAGAACGCTGCAAGTTTATTCGGGAATCTTTGGTTTACATTTAACTACTATGTCGGAGGCTTTTTGGCTGTTCCTTTAGTCTTCTTGCTTGGCGCCGTCGGAGCGATATTAGTGGCAGATCTGAAATCTGATTTCAATCGCCTTCTCGTTTCTTTTCTCGTTCCGATCTCAATCGGATCCGCTCTAGCCAATACCTGGTTCCAATGGCGTTACCTATACCTTCTTCCAACGGAGGTATTCATGGCACTTGGAACATTATTAATTGTAAGTAAAGTGAGGCGAAACCCTGTTGAGCCAAACGGCTCCACCTACCTACGCTACAAACTACTACGGATCCTGCTCCTCGCAGTGATTGTATTGATGTCAGTCAACTATGCTCTACGCTCAGTGAATTTCTTGATTCCGTCCTAGTCTCGCTGCGAGGAAAGGATTCCGCCGAGGAGTTTGCCAGCGATGAGATTTTGAAGAGAATTATAAATAATAGATATATGCTGCGCAATAGAAGTTAATAAGACCAATTTGGTATAGGGCGTGAAAAGTGATATCAGTAGGTGAGCAGGAAAACAAGGATTCCTCCAGAATACTGGTGGTCATACCCACGTTGAACGAAGAGGAGACCATCGTTAACGTCATTTCGGGAATAAAGGACTCGCTGAAGATTTCCAACTATCCCAACTTTGAGATTGTTGTAGTCGATGGCAATTCGACGGATAGGACTGTGGAGCTTGCTAGGTCTTCTGGAGCTGAAGTGATCTTTCAGGAAGGAACTGGATATGGAGATGCTCTTCTTACAGGCTTCATGCATGCAAGACATGAGAAGAAAGCCAGCGTAACTGTTATGATCGATGGCGATGGCACATACTCCCCCACTGATATTCCTAAGCTCCTAGAGCCGCTCGCGGCCCGGGACGCTGATCTCGTGTTAGGAAATCGGTTCGCTTCCCTCAAAGAAGGATCGATGTCCTCACTAAATAGGTTGGGTAACAGGTTGTTCTCGAGGATGGTCAGCAGGATGCTGGAGATGCCTATCAAGGATTCACAATGTGGATTAAGAGCCTTGAGATCTGACCTAGTGGATCTCTTGGACTTGAAAACGACTGGGATGCCGTTTGCAACGGAGATGTTGGTTGAGACGAAGAAAATGGGTATGAAGATAAGACAGGTCCCAGTCTCATACTACCCGAGGAAGGGTAAGACGAAGTTGAATCCGATAGTGGATGGCTTCAGAATAATGGGAACGATAGTTAGGCTGATCAGGGATTTCGAACCTCTTCTATTCTTTGGAGTAATTGGTCTACTCTTCGCGATCGTAGGGGCGCTAGTCGGGGTCAGAGTTGTGATCGAATGGCTTGAGACAGGGACGATAGTTCACTTAGCTTCCGTCGTGTTTTCCGCTCTCTTGATAATGACCGGTTTTCAACTCTTCTCGATAGGTTTGCTGGCGGACATGGTTAAAGATGTGAGGAGAAGAGTGGTCAAACGTTCTTCTTGTGTCAAATGAATGTGGTTGGCCGTGGAACTAGATCCGATAGCGTCCATAATTATCCCCGCCAAGAATATTTCGAAGGATATTGGCAGTTGCTTGAAGGCCGTCTTTGATCAAGAGCTGAAACAGTTTGAAGTGATTGTAATCGACTCAGGCTCGAGTGACGGAACTGTAGACATAGCGTCAAGTTTTGGTGTGAGAGTTGAAAAGATAAGTCCAGTCGAGTTTCATCACGGTCGTACGAGAAATCTAGGCGCATCTTTGGCTAGAGGAAGATTCTTAGTCTTCTTGACGGCTGACGCTTTCCCTGTAGATTCGTCTTGGCTTGGGAGTCTGATAGCTCCTTTCGCTGATGTGGAGGTGGCTGCTACATTTGGTCGCCAGATCCCCAAGCACGATGCCAACCCAATTGAGCGGTTCTTCTTGGAGCAGATCTACCCGAATACCGGGAGAACCTACTCAAGACGTGATGTTGACGAAGGAAACCCTGAGCGCATAGTATTGCTTTCAGATGTCTGTTCTGCATTGAGGAAGGATGTTTGGGAGAGATTGAGGTTCAACGAGAAGATAATATTGAGTGAAGACCAAGAGATCGCGAGACGCATCCTCAGGCAAGGTTGGAAGATAGCTTACGAGCCGAAGTCTCAGGTCTTTCACTCTCACAACTACTCTCTCCCAGATGTCTTTAGAAGATACTTCGACTCAGGGGAATCGATGACGGAGATCCTCAAGTCGACCGTCAACCCCTTAACGTCCGTAAGGTACGCGTTTAGTCTTCTCAAAGGGTCCGTGACCTTCGTCACGCGAAGTCAGGTAGAGAAGAAACTGTATTGGGTTACCTACTCTTTCGCCTACAACTTCCTAAAAGTCTTGGGTTTCATGTGCGGGACGAAGAAGCGATTCATTCCATCTTTCCTTTTAAATAGGTTGAGCCGCACTAGGTATAGGATTTCATTCAATAGATGAGAAGATGGTAAAGGGTATTCTTTCAGACGGGCTATTTTCCAGCCTCGATTCTGTTGACTGAGTTGCGTGACCTGAGAGATTTTGTCAAAGCTAGAAAAATGCACATAACGGAAAGGGTCCAGATCACTATGTTCCCAGTAGCTGGGGGCTGGAACTCTGGAATTGGTACAGCGAAGATTATATCTCCATATGTGTTCGGATCGTTTTGATCAACGGACGAAGGCCATGACAACGTGGCTCCTCCTGAATCGTAGGCTCCTATAGAGATTCCAGCTATATTCGCGTATTCTGCGACTATCACCTTGGTCAACCTAAATTCGTATATTAAGTGGGGGATAGACGAGTAGGGGTTGTTAGACGCATCTATTGAGGAGGCCCCTTCAAATCCTTTTGGCGCTTGGCTGTAGCTACCCCAGTCTTGACTTGTTCCATAGGTAAGTTCGACCGAGTATGCGAGGCCGTAGGTGCTTGCCCATATTATTCTAATCTGATAGTCGTCTGCCCTAGGCGTCGATCCTCCGTCGTTCCTTGTGTCGAGGATAACGTAAGCGTAGTCTCCATCATCGGGTTGTATATCGGCCACGAAGTCGACGAGGACGTGGAGCTCTATACTTGTATCCTTTATTCTGATGTAGCCGACTTCATTTATCTTGAGCTCGGTGCTATCCGCCCACTCTTCGGGAGATGTCCATTTGCCGTCGAGGCTAACAGTATTGGTCAGCGCTGTCGAGTTTACTGAGGGTTGATTCTGGGGTACGACGATCCCGAGTGGGCATAGAAGGACGAGGTATAGCGCGATTAGACTCAGTCTCTTCATAGCTCTGTGTTACATCACAGTGATAGAAAATGTTTGTGGTTTACTAATATGAGTAGTCAGACGCAAAATCACAGTTCGCTTGGTAAGTAAACTGTTTAGCTTTTGTTACTTAGAATCTACTAGAATCTATGATCCATTTTCACCCGAACATCTGAGATTTGAGTGAATAGGTTAGTAACTTGCCCCTAAGGCTCCTCTGGAGCCGCTCCCACCCCTGAAGATAAGGTGGTCTGAGTAACAATACGCTTATGCTTGCTTCACTTGGAGCGCGATAGCGAATTGATGAAGGTTGAGCACTCTTGTACGAGTCTTTTCACTTCAATGTAGATCCTGTGGGCATATTCCTTGCTGAAGGCTCTGCTAGCTGGGATGCCTTCCCTTTCATAACCGTAGAAGGCTGGGCCTCGAACTCTACTCAATTCGGTTAGCAACTCTTTAAGTTTCGTTACCTCGCTTCTCAAAGATGATGGGAGCCTATCTTGTACGATGTCAAGCGCCTCGCCTACATCATGCTCATGCGGATACTCTACAGCCATCGATCTCAACACAGCCTTAACCGCAAGCTCCAAAGCTTCTTGGGATCTCCTAACCGCTCCAGCGAAATCTGATTCTGAGACTGCGATTTCAGCCTCTCTGAGGCAGCGGGCGGCTCTGTAGATGCAGTCTGCAGCCATCTCTAGGGTTTTCAAATCTCAACGACCTCAGATGGCTTTGCGTTAGGCTTGAGAATCCAGAAATAGCCTTTCTCTGTGACCACTTTTCTAGCCCCCATCTCCTTAAGCTTCTCTCCAAGCCTCTTCAATACATCTCTGAGGAAATCCATTCGATCATAGAGGATTATGGCATCCTCAACCATGTCTATCAGCACTGGAGGGTGCTTCTCAACCTCTTGAGGTGTCAGGAATATATCTGAGATCAGAGTGCTTCTTCCAATATTCCTTAAAGCGGCTGAGGCATCAGTCTTCTTCAACATCTCATGAATATAATTCGTCGTTTGGGTTCTCTCGCCAGCATCCTGCGGGAGGTTCTCGGCTACTACCATAACATCTATGTCGCTCGAGGGCGCCGGCTTCCCTCTGGCCAAGGAACCGAAGATGCATATCGATACGAGGTTCTCAGCGAAATGTCTCTTCATCGCCGAGCAATATTCCTTTAGCAAACCTTCATACTCAGATGGAATTCTCTGCAGTGCCATGGATTCTTCCCCATCCGACGTACACGAAATCTAGTTCAAAGACATCACTTAAACGTTAGGCTTCGCATGTGTTTTGGGGTTGACTATTGCAGTCTGGAAGTTACGATTGTTCACCCTTACGACGCATTCAAGTTTCATTGATCTCTGTTCTATCGAAGGCTTCGTAGACTTTGCACAGAGAAGATCTCCGGTTGACTTCTCATAAGCCTTCCGAGTTCAATATCAGCTCGGCTACGTTTACGCCGATCCCGATGCATTCAGACGATTCTCATTTTTCCAGAACAAGAACACGTGATAGACAGCAAACCGTCTACACGATAAGCTATATCCACTCGGTGTTGAAGAAAGAGGTTAAGCGACTACATTCGGAATCGAAGCCCTACGTTGAGTAAAATCAACATTCAGGCGGATGTTTTTGACTGTGCAGCTCCGCTCCCAGCCTGCCCGCGCCTGAACAATCCCTTCTTTGCGACAGCCCCAACTGGAGAGCCCACCGCTCATTGATCGAAATCTTCTCCTAATCGCCCATAAACAGATAGTAATCGATGTCATAATGACCGCAAATGCGAAGATGTAAAGCACTACCGGAAAATTCCGTGAATCAACTGTTCGAGGGTGTTGTCCTCCCGCAAGCGAGAGCGTTGCGTTTAGAAGGGACTGAGCCAGAGTTTTAGCCTGCGAATCTGACGATCTGACGTAGACTATTTGAGGTTGACAGCCCATCAGGATGGTTCTTCTTCCCACCAAGAATGTTCCGCGAAGACCGACCCGATCCCTCAGCAAGAGCGAAAACTCGTTCCCGGCAGGTCCTAGATACGAAACCGTCCTGGTTTGAAAAGAACAAGTCTGAAAATCGGACAGTCCTACCTGAACAGGGACATCATCTCGATCAAATGGGTGAGGGAACTCCTGCTGAGAATTCTGGGTCCAGAGCCGCTCATCTTGGCTCCACTCAATGGTCAAAACTCCAAATATTTCATTGAGCCAGCCTGACGAACTTACTCCAAAGGTGTCAAATTCTCCCAATCTCCAATCTTGAACCGCTCTACCTCCGTTAACGATCCATTCGTTAATCCAAGATTTGATTGAAGAGGGTATAACAACTTGATTCGGAACATATAGCGTAGAATAGTTGGCGAGCTGTCCATTGACTACAGACGCGTCGCCTATTATATCGACTTGGTATCCTGAGTCGAATAGGGCTTTATACATATCGTACAGCGATTCGCGCCAGTAGTCGTATCCGAAGGCGCGGTCTCCATGCCACATGTAGTAGTTCCATTTGGAGGCGTATATGGCTACTTCTGTCTCGCCTCTCGAATTGACTTCAGTGATCAAGTGTTGTAATGATTCGTAGAATTCGTAAACTGGAACATCTGAACTCTTCAGACCTACCACGCCGAGGCCGTCAGCTCCAGCCTCCAGAGCATATCTAGCGCTTGCCAGAATCATATTGTCAGTGTCTTCGCTAGGCGTAAGCCTTTCAAAGGCTGCTTCGAAGACGACTTTCCCGAATCCCAGCCTCTTGGCGTAGCTAACTAAAACTCCTGCCGTAAAAGGCTGATCTACAATTTGAAACCCATCATAGAAATTGTAGTCAACGAAGATGACGTCGAACAGGCCTAGGCATAGATCCATTATGTTGCAATAGATCGAGTCACATAAGGTGTCGAACATCGCAGCAAAATGCGCGAAAGTTTTCACCCCTTTCTCCCTTATGGCTTCCACTGAGGCCTTCGTATAATTGAAGAGAAGCTGCTCTCTAAACTTCATAAGGTCTGTAAACCTCGAATCGATATCCGGCATGCCGGAAGACCCATCGGCGTTATGAAGTATCACTGGCAAAGGGATGTCTTCGAAAGAATCGTAATTCGAACCCCAAAACTCGTTTAGCTCTTCCACCTTAGAATAGCAAGATTTGAGCCATCTCTGGAACTTTGACTTTGCTTGCTCGCTGTACGTCTGCCAGTGATATCGTTCTTGAGCGTACTTTATCTCGTATTCGTGTTGGAAACCTGGCTGGACTGCTATCAGCCTATCACCGTACCTTTCTAGTAGGTGTTCGCTAGCGACGGCGTAAAAACGTGTCACGTCTATTAGAAATTTGTCATCCGCATAATCTGGATACCTGTATACGTCGCCGACGGAGTCCACGGACATCCCCGAAGAGTGTTTCTTCAATACCCACTTGGGAATCGCAGAATGATGAAACGTGGAGTCTAAGATTATCATGATCGAAAATGCCCTTGTAATCAAATCGAGACGCCTGTCGTAGTAGTCCCACCGGTAGATTCGCTCATTCGGCTCAACATCGCTCCAGTATATCACGGAGACTATTGTATTGACTCCAATCGATTTCAGGAAATTCAGATGACCCTGAAGGTCTTCGATGGAGGCAAACTCGGGCTGAGAAGGATAGATACTCCACGCATATATTCGATTGTTCAGGGTGTGCTGAAAAGCTATCGAATTCGGCACTTGGCATGTCACGAGACAGAGGCTCAAGAGAAGAACGTCAGCAATCTTGGCGTGTCCTAACATTTATTGCACCTTTGCAGGAATCCGTCCGTTACGGCCTCTAGAACCTTCTCACTGATTCGTGGGTCGTTCGGACGAGTCGATGTATCAAGTTCCTGTTTCAACATCGAAAAGCTATGATCAAGATACTGTGTTCTCTTGTAGATGCTGGCGATGGAATCGTCCGGCAGTTCGATTCTGGATATCAGTTGAAACTGGTGTTGCACACGTTTGAAGGATGCGAATAGAATGTTCATGTTCCTCTGCAGGCCCTCCGTCGACGCATTTGCCGAACTCTTTGTAACAACGTAGTCCGCGTAGTACATGAGTTCCTTGACTGCATTTTCAGGATTCCAAGCTGCACCAATTCCGAGAATTCTTATCGGGAGCTTCATCGTATATGAGTAGTACTTGAACAAAGTTGCATCAAAACATACATGATCGACTAGGACATCGAGGTTGACTTCGGTTCGTCTGAATCTATCATCATACCTACTGTTGGCATAGACAACGTTCAGAATTTCAGGTATCCTCCAGTCTTGATTTACGGGGCGACGCGTCGACGTTAGAGCCGGGGGAAGCAGTCTGATCTGTCCGATCGACGTGTCTACAGTCGGACCGGACGGCCAGAGTTCAGGAATCTCGTAACTGACGATCGAGAATTGGAGAAATGAAAATAGTATCAAGGGTAGAAGGAGAAGCGCCCTCGACCTTTTGGCGACGACATTCCGTAGGATGACGCTCGATATCACAGCTACGAGAGGAAGCAACGGCAATGTGAAACGAAAGTCGATGTTGCTGGGTATCGACAGTACAACGTAGGGGAATGCGTAAGCGAGAAGTAGAAATAGTTTAGTTCTTCTTCCGAGGCGGAGTAGCAGGGCCAGCCCAAGGAGGAATAGGGCGAAGAAAACGATGAGTATCTGGCTATTGATAAGAAGGACAAGGTATGATAAGGCTTTTACAGGGGAGGGTGGAACGTCTCCTCTTACTTCAGTAGTGGCTGATCCGGAAAAGGCGACAGCTGCTTTCACATCCCCAAGATGCGTCACGTACCAAGGTATACAAATCGTACCGCACACGAATGATATCAGTAATAGATTCCGCAATGTCTTCTTTGATCTCAAATCTGAAATTGCTAAAGAGTAGACCGTCGGAGCGAATAGGAAGATCGGAAAAGTCCACTTCGTCAACATTCCGAATCCCAAAGCTACTCCAAGAAGAATAGAAACGCGAGTGCTATTGAAGAGGTTGGATTTGAGAATAAAGTAGATGCTCAGGGCAACCATAGCTGTCAAGGCTAGATCTAGCATGTACACTCTGGCGATAGTAAATATTCCTGGATACATACTGACGAGGAAAGTCGCGAATAGAGCTGCACCTCTGTCTATGAGCATGTGTCTTGCAATTCCATAGGTGCAGAAGAGGGTGATCCCCAGAAAAAGCATGTTAGCCATAGCGGCTGATTGCAAGGATGGCCCTAAGGAAATGAAAGGGGCGGTTGCTAGGTAAAAAAAAGGAGGATAGTACTCTGAGAACGTAAGCAAACTCCAAGGGTTCGGAGCCGTGTTCATGATTTGATAGGCTTCAACAGCATTGAAGAAATGTCTAACTTGGTCCCAAGCTATTTGCTGCGTGTTCCAAGATAACCAGAGCTGGGTAGTGATCATATGAAACATTAGCATGAGGGAAATTAGCACGTAATCGATCTTACGTGATTGGAATAGCGACTTGGCTCTGCAGGTTCGCTTCTGGTATGATTCAACTCTGTCATTCGCGTGCGATTTGATTTTCAACAGAACCAATCTGATTTCACTAATCTGGCGGTGAGAGCGACGCTTATTAAATTTGCGTAATCTTCAATTGTGCACGCCCTTTTCGACTTTTCGCTTCAAATCCTCCGTCACTCAATCGTAGGCTTCTTCAAAGTTCGATAAACTTTTCGCCCACATGCTTCAGGAGATTACATTTATCTCTTGTTGACTTGCATATGCAGTTATCTACAAGGGAGGCGCTGACATCGATCACGCATCAACCGTCAACCGCTAAGCATGGATATGACGAGCACTATTTTGGTATTTATGACATATATGAGAAGGCGACGGTAGACGTAGAAGATGTGAGGTTGATTCGAAGGCTGGTCGGCGAATATGCTGTGATTCTTGATGTCGGTTGCGGAATAGGAAATTTCGTGAGGCTTTGCAAAGGAAGTGTTGGTCTTGACCTGAGCGAGTACGCCCTCAAGTATAGCGAGGAAGGAAGCCAATCCGTTAGAGGAACAGCCGCCGCTCTTCCTTTCAAAGACGAGACGTTTCATGTGGTTCGTATGAGGGACCTCCTAGAACATCTTCATGATCCGCTATCGGGTTTGAGGGAAGCTTACAGAACTCTCAGAAAGAGAGGTATACTCATAATAAGAACTCCTACTCCATACTCTGTAGTATATCCAATTCACACCTTCTACGACGACCACACTCACGTCAAGCCGTTCGGTAGAATCGCGCTGATGGTTATTCTGCGACAGGCAGGTTTCTCGTCAATAAGAATTCATGGGAGAACCTATGGAAAGACCCTGTTCGAGAGAGCCGCAAGCTTCCTCCTGTCCAGATTCATGCCTTTCGAGTGGCTGGTGCTGGCATCAAAATCACAGGCAACCGTTTAACAGGAATTGGAGGGGTTGAATTGCACTTCTCAAGTCAAAAGTTATTAAGGGAATGGGTAATGTTAAGCTTTATCCAAATCTTTCCGAGCGAGCATCACAATGGCGCGATGCAGAAACGGAGTCATCGGTTAGCGGATTGGGAGATTTGACATGGAGATCTTATCAACTAGAAGGATTTTTATGTATCTATCGGATTTCTTCTTGCTCTTCATACTACTCTGGACTCTTCTAACCTTTTTAGCAGTCAACATGGTTGAGGGTGGTCTAACCGCTTGGGGTATAGCTCGCTTAATACTTGTATCTGTCTCAGCGCTTTTCTTACCGGGCTTACTCTGCGTCAAAGCTTTCCTCTCAGGTGATCGATTAATCACTAAACCTGAAGAGCTTGCCTTCAGTTTCGGATTGAGTCTAGTTATCCTCTTCTCGATCGGCTTACTCGCGAACCTTACAAGTTTCGGGGTGAGGATTCAATCTGTTACAGTTTTTCTGATTGCTTGGATAATTATTTTCGGAGTGGTTGCGCGTCTTCGACAGCGATCAATTATGGAGAGTCGAAGAGATTTCACCGGAACTGAAGAGGCTCGCGGTTGGCTAAACGGAAAGTTTCTCGTCTTGACCGTATTGTCTATAGCTTTGGTGTATCTGATCCGTATCCCGTTGAACCTCATCAGCCCTTGGCCGTTCACCCCTTACGCATTCGCCCTCGAAAAGAACCTGAACCTAATAATAGAGTCAGGCCGCTGGACTCAAAGGCCGATGGGTGGCGAAAACTTGACGCTTGTAGAGGGCTTCGTGGATTACTTTAGCCTCTACCCGTTCAGTCTTATCGTGAGAGCCGAACTCTATATGCTTTCAGGAGTGAGTGAGATCGATTGGGTGCTTCCAGCGATTCAGTTCATAATAGCGGTCGCTTTCGTATACAGGCTGGTGAGGAAGCGCTACGCGTCTCTTGGGGCGGCAGTCGCCTACAGCATGACGAACTCGAATCTCATTCTTCTGTCAAGTTGGTTCGGAAACACTTCAACCTGCTATGTGTTGAACCTCTTTGGATTGCTTGCTCTAGCATTGTTTGTGGAGTATGGACATCGAAGGTTCTTCGTTCTTTTCTCGATCTTCTTGTTCTCTTCCTCCCTATCAGCTCCGACTGGGGGTTTAGCCTTCATTCTCATCTGCGGGATCATAGTCTTGTCTCTAAGGTTTCTCAGGAAGATCGATAATCAATCGTTCCTTCGGCTGATCGTGATTCTTGGCTCAGCAGCTATGTTGATGTTCGTCCTAGATCCTGGGTCGCTAGGTAAGGCTTCTTACGCGCTAATATACACTCTGTCGCAGGTGATGGGTGTCAAGCCTCCATCCATTCCCAAGGCGGCTGAAGCGCTTATCTTGAATGGCGCTATCGGGGAGGTGGAGTATGCGAGAGGAATTCTATCCTTGATGACGGCTCAGCTGTCAGGTAACCCATGGTATTTTATACCGGATGCTGTCGCTTTTGTCCACATCGTTCAAGCATTCGTTATCTGTATGCTGGCTTTACTTGTTTTGATCTTTAGAGGCTGGAGGAGGAACGGCCTGGGATACGCGATAGCCCTCGGATGGATTGTGGCTCTGGTTTTAGTGTATGTAAACGCTTCATCCTACGGCTTGCAGAGCCGAACTCTCGATTACATAGGGCTCTTCGGTTGCGTATCCTTCGGGCTGTTCTTCAACAAGTATAAACGGCTCTCTAAGTGTCTTGGACCTCTTCTGATACTGTTACTCGCCCTCTCAAGTCTCTTTGTGATTCTACATCCGTGGGGGATTCATAGATGGTATACGCAGGGAGAGGTTGACGGAGCGCGATGGGCGGCAGACAATCTACATGGACCGATCTACACGGACCTTAGAACAGCCGCGATCTTGATAAGAGAAGGCTTCGACGGAACGATATATACACCGGTCGCAGACTACTCATTTGAAACCTATGCGGTCTTCTACAACGGAAACCCAGAATCAATTGCAAACAGCCCTATCGGCGAGAAAGTCCGATACTTGGTCTTTACACGCACGATGTATACGCAGGTTCTCTATCCTCTAAACCATGAATGCATACCAATTCCTCAACGAGTCGTCGAGAATTACAGAGCTGCATTTCACGTCATATTTGACAACGGCGACATGGTAATTCTTAGAATATAGCAGTCTGAATCTCAATCTAACTTCGCAAGCCTATATCATCGATGTTTGAAAGTTGGCAATTCAAGATTCGGTAAATTCATTAAAATTAAGCATTTCTCATTTCTGCATTTTCGGAGATGCTTCTGAATTCGTGAACTAATTCTCTAAGGGCATCATCTCAAGGCGCAAACACGTTCACCATACCTCACTTGACCCGATACTGATCGCCTCTCTTCAGCCTCAGTCTCAAATAGAGTCTGCGAATTTTTACATAAGATCAAGTGAACGACCTGACTTTTAGATTTGAAGTTAACTGATCTAGCTAAGTAGTTATTTCCATTAGCGTCAATCGCCAATAAATTAGATCTATTGTCGGTCAAGCTGAGAATATGTTAGATCCAGTAAGCTCTACGATAAGCAAGTAGAAAATAGTTTCTCAAAAAAAGAAAGAGGAGGTTCAGGGCCACGGGAGAGCTTCAGCGCCGGTTAGATTTGTACCGTCGCTATACAGCGTTGTGTGTGCGTTTGGAACCCATATGATGTCATCTGTGTCAAAGAGGTAGTCGTCGCTGAATGCAGTCATGCTAGTTATCCAGTATTTGGTTCCGTTCGCCACAAAGTATAGCCTTCCGTTAGATTCGTCTCCCATCAAGGCGCCGTTCGACAGCAGTAGAGGCGGCAGCGGTACAGCTCCATTCAAGTTGTATCCACTGGTGTAAGCCAGTTCAGCTGCGCTGGCGGTCTTCCATTGGTCCAGCCTGAACCCGTACGCAAGGTACGCGGGCATGCTCACTATGTAGTACTTTTTGGCTCCGTAGATGTAGTATATGGCGCCTGTCCCAGAGTCTCTAGCCAGATAACCGTACACGGTTGTCGGCGTCTCGGTCACCGTCACAGTCACAGCTGCCGAAGTAGTAGTCACAGTCACGGTGGTAGGCTGAATCACAGTGGTATACTCAACTTGTAGACCCGAAACGGTACTCGAAGTAGTGTAGGTATGTGTTGCACTGCTCCACGTGGTGTAAGTGATTACAGTTTTCTCGCTTGATGCTATTCCTGTTACTGTCCTGTAAGTCTCCCAAACGGTCGTCGTAGACTCCGAATATGCATACAGTGTCGTTACATAGGTGATCGTTGTCTTCGGCTCCAATATTATAGGGCTTACTAATATCGATACTCCATACGTCACAGTCCTCGTCGGAACAATTGTAGCGCCAATGTAGGAGCTCCCAGTAGTCGAGCCACTAAAGGTCGTCGAATACGTTACTGTGGCTCCAGTCGTAATGTAGGAGCATACTGTGGTTATGGATGAGACATAGTACTCCCATAATGTCGTAGCCGCACATTGAGTCGTCCTTGTTGCATAAGTATACGTGCGCGTTGTATAGGTGAAGGTGTGCGGGTGCGTTGTAATCGTGGTAGGGACCTGTCCAGAGACCGTAGGCGATGTTGATGCGAATACCGTTACAGCTACAAACAAAGCACAAGCAACCAGTAGAACAGTTCTCAACAACTTAAGCTTGCTATCAGACTTAATCTTCGATGGCATTAATACAAGCGGAATCAATGTCAACGCTAATCCAACCATATAGAGGGATCCGATCGGCATCGCACTCAACGAGTAAAACTCACTAGCAAGGGATGCAACAATGTAAATCGGCACTAAAGGAACTAGCAATAGCAAAGCCATCGAGCCATATGTCATTCTTCTAAACATTTTCCAATTCTCCGATTGCAATTCCACTGCAAATGTAATCATGGTATATGATTTATAAGCTTTGCCATGAACAAGGATTCTCAAAACGACCTATCGAACCACGACATATACTCTTAAATATTCGGACGGCTTTGGTCGGTCGATCTTCGACGAGATTCGGAGATCGCTTCGCTGCAACCTATTTGGTCCTGAGGCTTTTTCGTGTTATGATTCCATCTACGTCCATTGTATGCCTATGGTTTCTTCGAAGCTGCTCCAGCCTAGTATCCGCTGAGTCGCCATGATCGGTATGTCACTTGTGATTTGGACTGGTCCGTTTATTTCGCCCGCGTAGCAGACGTAGGAGGCTTCTCCAGGGTTCAATGCGATAGTGTTCTTCAATTGCCCGGCGATGTAGACGTTGATGTGACCCGTCTGCGTGGTGCTTGGATTGAGGAAGTGGATAGCATCCCAACTCGCACCAGCCATATCGTACCATGTAAAGTACCAGTTCGAGCTCATCAACTCGGTTGGGACAGAGCATAGCTCTTTGAAGCCTTCCCAGCCTACGATGCGTTGTGTAACCCATATGGGTTGATCGCTGACGACTCGGACAGGTCCACCTATGGTCGCGGGGAAATTTCTGTAAGCGGCTTGACCTGCTGGCAGAGTGAAGCTGTCCCGTAGGCTTCCGGCAATGTAGAGTTCGATATAGGCGTCTTCACTGTTTTGGTTGATGAAATGTATATTATCGAGCGAAGCGCCTACGCTGTCATACCAGTTGAACCAGTGCTCTTTGAAAACGTGCCATGAGGGCATGCCGATTATCTCATCGAAATCGCTCCAGCCGATAACACGTTGAGTCGAAAATATCGGGACATCGCTCACTATGCGTACGGGACCGCCGATGACGCCGGGGTAGGTCACGTATGCGGCTCCGCCTGGCTCTACTGTGACCGTGCCTCGCGAGACGCCGGCGATGTATACCTGCGCATGCGCCGTGGAGGTTCCGCTTGGATTCAGGAAGTGTATCGCATCCCAAGAGGCGCTTGGGCTTGCCATATCATACCACGTGTAGTAGATTTCTGCACTGGCGCTGTCGACTGGCAATCCGGGAACCTCCTTGAAGCCGTTCCAACCAACAATGCGTTGTGTAACCCATATGGGTTGATCGCTGACGACTCGGACAGGTCCACCTAGGACGCCTCGATAACTAGTATATGTCTGCTCTCCAGCGCCAACTATGATAGAGCTTACTTGACTTCCAGCTATGAAGACGTTAATCGTCGCTATTGAGTCGCTAGGATTGACGAAATGGATATTGTCGATTTCAACCTGTACAGAAGCTAAATCATACCAAGTGAACCAGAATTCGGTGGCTGGATGGAAGAATGAAGCCACAGTTTCGAGCTTCGCAAATACTAGGTTGTTCGAGTTCGGAGACATCTCCTCCGTCCAGACTACACATACCTCACTCTCTTGAACCTGGTACGAGGCGCTTGGCCTCATCGGATAGTTTCTATCGGATGCAAGGTCGAAGTCGATTTGGCTCCAAGCTCTGGTTGAAGCCACGTATCTTCGATACTTAACCCAGCCGTTTGGAGAAGGCTGATGGTTGGAGAAGAAAGCCCACATATCTCCGTTGCGTGCGTCGATTGTTAGACTTACTCCGAGCCAGCCGATATCGATGCCTTCGCTTCCGAACCGCACAGTCTCTTCAGGCGTCCAACCAGTACTATAGACGCGCTTGATATAGATGAGGTTCGATCCGGTGACGAAGACTACGTGCACATCGTCGTGAAAGGCAACGGCTGAGAAAGCGTACCAATTATTGTTTAGCGGGCTGGTTGAAGCGGTCTCTTCTTCAGACCAATTTGAGCCCGTCCAGAGTCTACCGTTCAATGGGTACCCCCCTCTCCCGTAGACCACATATACTCTATTCTCGGTCAAGGGGACCAGTATCGATCCCCAAGAAGAAACTCCACCATTACTCAGTATCTCAGTGAGCTTGTAGGGGAAGCCTGAAGCAGTTTGCCAAGTCCCATCATTCGTACTAGACTTGGTTACGTAAGTGTAATATGTAGTGTAATCCAGATAGCCGATCCAAGGGGAGCCGCCGCTATCCGCAGCGACGACGCAGTAGACATACCCCCAAGGTCCTGCTGGAACAGCTATCTGCTCTGAATCCCAAACAATCGCTGAACCGCTTATCAAACCGCGGCGGTAGTAGATCGGAGTATCTGTCTGGTGAGGATTATACGCATAGTGGACGTAGGCGCCATCGTACCAGATCGAGAACCTTGCGCTTAAAGCGCACGGCCTAACAACCACAGCATCAGACCATGTTTCGTCGTTTTGACTGGTCTTGTAAACCATGTTGGCGTCGTCGCTGTAAAAGACGAAGTAGGTATCGCCATGCCTGAAGACCTTTCTTTGTCGCATATAACCCGTGTTCCTATAATCGAATGTTGTCGCTACAACGCTTGGATTTGAAGTGTCAACTTCCGATATCGGATCTTTCAAGGTTTGATCGTCAGTCGTCGAAGAAACCAAGAGCGGTGTATTGGTTGCTTGCAGAATAATGCAGAGAGACAGGGCGAAAGCGAATCTCATCCTGCGTTTCACTGTCTCACCAGCGGCTTCCCTATTACTTGCGGATTCTCTTCCACATATGACAATTTCACTGTCGACGGAGGCTACGGAATTATCTTGAATGGGTAGAGGGCGAAGAACCCCGCCACGACTCCGACAGCGTAGAGTATGATTACGAAATGAGGAGCTTTTCTGTCAACTAATATATAGGCGACGGCGGCGCAGACCGCTGGCACTGTGTTCAGGAAGTAGAAGATGTACATTATTCTGTGGACTATTATTGAGAGTGGATAGAATGGTAGATATGTGGAGGCGAACCACACGAGAATGAATAGTGAGATAGCGCCTCCTTTCTTCCAGTACTTGTAGGTCACATAGGCCATTACTGGCAAACACAGGTATATTATTAGAGGGTTCATTGCGCCTAGAAACAGTACTGTCGTCTTCTCACTCACAACTTGTTCACCCACCTTGTAT
>Ga0315314_1000762_pt1 | contig 32105 bp, 30 predicted proteins | sample TDP9_MG_FD_203631 | JGI IMG/M metagenome (GOLD analysis project Ga0315314, IMG submission 203631) | Freshwater sediment microbial communities from Lake Towuti, South Sulawesi, Indonesia - TDP9 | ecosystem: Environmental > Aquatic > Freshwater > Lake > Sediment | place: Indonesia: South Sulawesi... | reverse complement strand
AGAAGTCTACCGGATGATGCCCGAACTTGAAAAACACGGAATGATAACGAGGAGGTTAGAGGCGCCCAGAAAATTTTCGGCAACCCAGCCGGAAACAGCCGTCCAACTACTAACCGAAACCAAGCTGAAAACCATGAAGGAAGAAATCGACAAACTCAGGCAAAAACAAGCCAGATTAGTCTCCGAACTGAAAACGATAGAGATGCCAATACGGCGAGACAACTGTTCCATAGACGTCATTCCCAAACGAGACAACCTGCTCATGAGAATCATAGACATGATAGAGGATACTAAGCGGCAGATGGACGTGATAGCCTCACTCGAAAACCTGAAATACGGATACCTAAACTGCCCGGAAAACCTTAAAGAAAAGCTTACAAAAGAAATAAGGATTCGAGCGATAACCGAAGACCAGCCGGACGCGATCATCGAAGAAATCAAGGGATACTCGGAAGCAAGCAACAACCGAATCGAACTGAGACAACTAGAAAAGCTTCCGTTCAACCTCATAATAGTCGACGACGACGAAGCGGTGTGGGGAGGGTTCCGAAAAGAGAACGCACGGAACCTGTGGACAAACGATCGAACGCAGATCGCCATCCTAAAAGCGTCCTTCGAAAGCCTGTGGCGAAAATCCTCCGGAATTCATCGGGAAACACGTGCGAGAAGAGCGAGCTGGAGGCGGGGATGACGTTGGGGAGATGCCTAACCTAATTCGGCAATCATTCGGCTACTTGAAGATTTATGTATGATGGGTTATTTTTTGCTGCACAATATCGGAGGCTACTGGAGGTGGTACAAAAGACAGCTAGATACTAGAATTCTTCATAAAAGAGGAGAAACAGAAGACAGCCCATTTGAACCTGAAAGCTATATACGGCTTTGTGGGAATATTTAAATAAGTGGGAATTATGATTCTTAGTGGATTAAAATGACTGAGCTGGTTAAGCTTGATGAAAAAGGCAGAATAGTTATTCCAAAAAATCTTAGGAAGAGCACTGAAATGAAGGAAGGGAGCTACGTCAAGGTTACGGCAAGGGAAAAAAGTATAGTTATAGAGTCTCTAGAACCAGTTGCCGAAAAGTACTTTGGAGCTTTCCAAGTAGACAAGTGGCCCGCGGATTTGGACGAGTTTGTTGTTGAGGTTTTAAAGGAATGGTGGAAGCCGAAATCTACGTAGACATCAACGTCTTCGTCTACTGGCTCGGCAATCATCCATCTCTTGGCGAGACATCTTACAAATGGATCAAGAAGATTGAAAATGCCCCTCGCGGAAAATATGTTACATCGAGCCTAACGCTTTACGAGACGCTAGTGATCATCGCAGGTTTGACGGGCAGAAGCCTAAAAGATAGATCACTAGTAGAAGCTATCGTAGACTCTATAACAAACCTCAAAGGCTTGACGATTGAGCGGCTAATACTCGAAGATTTTTCTCGAGCAGCTAAATTGATGGAAGAATACGACCTTGACTATGAGGACTCACTACATTTAACTACTGCGCTTAGAATGGATGTTAAGGAAATAATATCAAACGACAAAGACTTTGATAAAACACCATTGAAAAGAATCTTCCTTTAGCACATTTTTCATCAATGCACGCTTATGAAGCCATTGGATACTTCTTATGATGTTTCAATGTATAACATGGAATGTCGATATATGCCCGACTGATAGGGAAAAAGGCATAACTCAAGCATAACACCGGAAAGTGCTTTGGAGCCCCGGGCTAGATTAAACTCCTCGTTCAAACCCTCGGCATAATTTTACATGTTTTTGTGAAACCACTAAGTTGGCTGATCGTAAGCATGGCGCGGAGAACACAGAGGGAGGGGTGGAGGCATAGGCGTAAGCAAATTGATCGAAAGCGTCCCGGAAAGAGGTTTGTCTACTTTGATGCCATATTTACCCTCTATATTTTCAACCTAAGCAATCTAGTTGGAAGATTCGTCCATACCTTCGTGCCTAGGTTAAAAGCGGTAAATACTGGACTGATCTTGGTTGAATTCGAGATGAGGTGGAAAAGAGGTCGCTGGCTACACTAATAACGTTCTGCGACAGAAAAATAGACGCATAACAGTCGAATAACCATATTATAAAGATAGGCTATTGCTACCACGCAATCACCCAAACTCGTCGCAAGGAAGCCCACACCCTTTAGAAGTGGGAGGAATCGGAGCAACTTTAAGTTTGTTAAAGCTATTTTCTGTTCTTTAACAGTCCATTCACCCTGCTCCAGCTTGACCAGTCTCCATAAGACAGTGCTGATATATCTTACCCATGAATTACTGCGAGTTATGCTTCTGCCTTCGAAGTGCAGAACATGTTCTGCACGTTCTTAGGCAACAATCGCTAGCGGATCTTTTAATGAAAGCCAGGTCTCTAAGACCGTGTTCCCTTGGTACGTATGCCTCTGATGGCGGTTAAGACGGCGATGAAGAAGTAGATGCCACCGAGGTATTGTGCGGACCTCCCTGCCCATCCAAGCGGGCTTCCAACAGCCTTTTGAAGGAACACAGCGGATAAGCCCACAGCGATTAATCCTAGGGCTAAGGAGTACCAGTATAGAAGGCCAGGCTTCGACTTGAACCAAAGCCTCATGAAGACGAGGCACGACAGGCTGAACAGCACTATTGCGGTTCCCAACACCCCCTGCCTTAAGGACGTAGGACCTACTCCCTGTATGAAGAATGGTGGGATATTGCCCTGAAGGGTTGCTATTGTGACCAAGGCGATGAAGATCAGCACTCCAAGATAGGCAAGTATCAGCTTCAATTCTCCGTTCTTCGACACCTTCTGCGATGTTGCTCCCGCTAAGGCCAAGATTGCACTCGCGATATGAAAGATTGACCCAAATAGGACCCCGGTATTGTGGATGGTTACGTTAGCGTTTGGTCCGCCGGGAACGCCAATCACCCAGCCAGCAACTAGACCTCCAAAGCCGTACGCCAGTACCCCGCAGCCTAGTAGGAGAAGGGTGAGTGAACCACTTGTAAGATAGCTTCTTGCCGAGATGTAGGCGACAGTGAAAGATGTGAGGGAGACGAACAGCGTGTTCAGTATGAGGAGCAGTAACGGCGGTTCGTAGACGACTCTGACGTCCAATATGGCCAGGCTTGCGATGATAGCTATGAAAATGGGAATAGGTATTGCGCCAAGGCGCTTAAGCAAGTGTGAGGCAGCCTCCTAGGTTTTCCCTGTGAAGGCTTTGGCCCAGGCTCTTGCGGCCTCCTCCGTTATCGACCTCCTCGGAGCACCAGTGATCACGCCTTCGTATTCAGAAAAGGGTGCGCCCACCTTGATGCCTTGCGACGTGATCTCGAACTCTCTTAGCCGTTTATCATGGTCGCTTCCCCTCATCTTCGATACGAGTAACGCTTTTCTCATGGAAGACTCGATCTCTACGAACCTGAGAAGAACGATGCAGTCTACGAGGAAACTCAACCCGACTCCTGTTACTGAAAGGGACCGTCCAACCATTTCTGACGCTTCCCATGTCAGCAGCGAGCTTAAGCCCTTGGTCTTAAGATACATGATTAATCGATAAGCTTCCTTCCTCAGCTCCCTCTCCTTAACGAACATTGCAAGATGGCTCATCGAGTCGATTACTATCCTACGAGGCTGAATTTCCTTAATTGGCTCGTCTAGAAGATATTCTCCCTCAGCTTCAAGGAGCAGATTTGGAGAGGTGCATACCAGCCTAAGCTTATTTTCCTCTTCCATCCTGCGTAGGTCCCAGCCAAAATTCTTGGCATCACGATAAATCTGATCGGGAAGCTGCTCAAAGGTTACGTAAATTCCCCTGTCACCAAACTGAGTTATCCCATTCACCAAATACTGTAAGGCAAGGGTTGTCTTTCCTGTTCCAGCGCTTCCCGCAACCATAACGGCGTCTCCTGGCATGAACCCGCCCCCGAGCATCTCATCAAGTTCAGGTATCCCGGTCTTTATTCGTGCCATTCTCAAACACCCCCACCTGTCTTCAAGCTCTTGATGTAATTAGAAGTAATCTCTTGAATTTCCTTGTCCCTTGCACGGTCCAAGAGGATGACTTCGGATTCCCCAATTCGTTTCGTCTTAAGGACACCCAGGTCCACCAAGTCTTTCGCGTCTGCCTCTATCGAATTAGCCCTCCTTCCTATCCTGCGCGCTACACCATCCATGGTGTCGACGAGCCCCGGATTCTTGTGGAACAGAACAAGAAGGTCCCCCTTAACCTCCGATGAGAGCAGCCTACTCAATATTTCTCTTCCCTGACTCACTTTAGCTCACCCCCCTTTAAGCCTTGCACAAATACCCTTAGCGACGTTGACACAATTCCCGAAGTCAAAGGCGCCTCCTTCCTCTCTTTCCTCATAGGTCACACCCAGCCTTTGAAATAGCTCTTTGACAATAACCTTTTCGAGGCATATAGCCCCACCCTTAAATATGAAATACAGTTTGCTGTGAAACTCATTAGGGTCCTGCTCAAATTGAGCCAACTTGAGATGGAAGAGGATAGCCTGCATGCAACCTTCGCCCAGAACGTTTTTCAATCCATCTTGAATGCTCTCACGCAATACGTTGGAGAATTCTATATTCTCCGCCAACGATTTTCCCTTCCTCCAGCTGAGTTATATCGCCATTCCATATATTTAAAAATTTCAAAACGTTTTCCCTCTAGCAAAGAGCAAAAAGATCAAGGAATATGCATAAAGGGAGGCAGACGCATATTTGAAAAAGTATAGGAGGCGAAGATGTACAAGGAGGTAGTAGAACAATAGGAGTTGGAAGCGAGAATGATGTTGAAGGGGAAAAAAGGACTATTAGAGGTTTTGACTGACTCTGAGGTTAAGACCGACCTGCTTTCCCTATTTCACAAAAAACCGGAGATAAGGGATGTTTCCTTAGGGGAGCTGGCTGAGAAGATAGGCAAGAAACCCGAGGAAATTGAGGCTGACCTGCGTGAGTTCGTTGAGGTAGGGCTTATAGAAGAAAGGAGGCTCTACTCCTTCAACGCCCTGAGGGACAAGGAGATACAGGAGACCGTCGCTCAGGAGCTTCGGAAGAGGCTGGAAGTGTACAGAGCGGTGAAAAGGCTGAGGACCGGGGTCAAGATCATAGACGACAGCTGCCCCGGCGGCTTACCCCTGAGCGCAACGGTCCTCGTCATGGGCGAGGGGGGAACGGGAAAAACCCTGCTCCTCCATCAAATACTGGCGGAAGCCCTGAAGGCGGGAAGAGTCGGGGTCTACGTGTGCGTGGACGACTTTCCGGAAAGCGTCCGCAGATCCGCATCGCTGATGGGGGTGGACGCAAAAAGCTTGGAGGAAAGGGGTAGGCTCGTCCTGGTCGACTGCTACTCCGGTCAGGCAAAGCTGAAAAGCCGTGAGAAACACGCTGTTGAGGAGTTCAACCTCCAAAACCTCAGCATCACCCTTTCTGGGCTTCTATCCAAGGACTGCCACGTCGTCGTTTTGGATTCCATAACCACGCTGCTACGCGTGTTTGGGGTCCAAGCCACCACGGAATTCCTCGGAACCTTCGCCGTGAGGGTAAAAGCTCAAGGGGCTTCAAACGCCTTCCTGAAGCTGAACAAGGAAGCCTTCCACCCCACCGTTGTGGCTTCCCTACAGAGCATCGTTGACGGCGTGATCGAAACCAGAAGGATGGAAACGGAGAAGACCCCGCAATACCACCTTCGAATACTAGCGATGAGGGGTGCCGAGTACTCCCCAGCATGGAAGCCCTACCAGTTATCGCTTGAAAAAGGACTAACCGAAGCAGCTTGAATAAAGGAGACAAGCATTTCCGCTACGCGCCAAGCACCTCTAGGTTATCTGCCTGCAACGTCTTCAAGGTGTACTCGGTTACGAGTTCTCGAACGTTCCTTTCTTGCTTTACCTCCAAGAATGAAAATGTTAATGATGGCTTAAACATTCATTCTCTGCCTAGGAGCGAGATCTTATTTAGAGCCCCTTTTCCTATAGCGTTTAGGTGACAAAGGTGGAAGTAACGGTTACTGAAGGTCAGTTAAAGCTGGTAGTGGATAGATTAGACATGGTTAGACTCGAACTCTTGAGGCTTAGGGCTATGCTTTTGCCAGAGGAAGAGTTGAATGAAAAGGAGAAGAGGGATCTTGAAGAAGCTTGGAAAGAAATAACGCAAGGTTCAAGTGTAAACCTTGAAGACTTGATCAAAGAGTTACTCTGACCTCTCCATCCTTCGCTCAAGGATTTCGAGCGCAACATTACGATTCCCTTTGATTTCGCCCATTGTAAAGTGGTTGCCATTTAGGATAGTTTTCTACTCTCCGCGAACGCGATGGTTCAAATTTCAGTGAGGTTTATATATTACAATTGATATACACCGTAATACGGTGTTCTCCTTGTCCGAGACCATCAGCCTACGATTGCCCCGCGAAACCATAAGGAAACTCAGCGAATTAGCAGATAAAGAAGGCAAGGACAGGTCGGCTTTGATACGTGAGATCCTCGAACGTGGGGTTAAAGAAAAGGACATAGACCATGCGGTTGAACTGTATCGGAGAGGGCAGATTACTGGCTGGAGGGCATCTCAGCTGGCCGGAGTATCCCTATGGAGCTTCTATAAGACTTTGGACGAGAAAGGGGTCCTCATCCAATACTCAGAACGCGATTTAGAAGAGGACCTCAAAGGCTTAACCGAGGAATAGCCCCTGCCCATAGTCTCTAACACCAGCCCTTTGATATGGCTCTCAAAAATAGGCAAAATCATACTGCTCAAGAAGCTTTACGGCGAAGTCATCATCCCAGAAGAAGTCTACGAAGAGGCTGTCGAGAGAGGTTTACGGGAAGGATTCGGCGACGCACTTGTCATAAAGGAATGCGTCGATCAAGGCTGGATAAAAGTCTCAAAGCTAAATGAAAAAGAGGTTAAGCTCAGCCAGAAGATGATGGAACACGCCTTCGAGATCCATCTGGGAGAGGCCCAAGCGATCCTGCTGGCACGCAAAATTAACACGTTACTCCTGATGGATGAATCCAGTGGAAGAGCGTTCGCCGAAACATGGGGTCTAACAGTTAAGGGCACACTCCACGTAATCATGAAAGCCCTCAGAGAAGAATTACTGAACAAATATGAGGCAAAAGAAGCCGCACTACAACTCATAAATAAAGGGTTCAGAATCGAACCAAAACTACTAGCAAGAGTACTGAAAGAAATTGAAAGCTTCACTCCTCGACATAGACAATAGCGGACGCGGAATAGGAAGTGGTGGCTTCCTGCTCTAAATATACGTATACATGAGCCGCTTCTTTAAGTCTATGCCCCTGGCTTCTATTATCCTTATCCCATAGAACTCTGCGAATCTTCGGGCGTTTTCGGTCGGCTTGGAAGTTGTTATGATCAAACCTTCGGCTCCTATGTCGAAGACCTTCCCCCAAAAAACTATCACCTCATCGATCTTGAGGGTTGAGTCGACCTCGGACGACCTGCATTCGATGAGAAGCCTCTTCGCCGCTGGGTGTTCAGCTTTTTCAGCCACTATGTCTATGTTGTACTCAACTCCCGATTTTCCCGTCAGCTTCTTCCTGTGATGTGTGGTGTAACCGATCGCATGAAAAACGGTTAAAACGTCTTTATCAAGAGAAGACTCGGGATCAGCTTTCATCAATTTCTCCCTCCTAAGCCTTAGCCGTAAGCTGTGTGATAGCCTGGGTTAAGTCTTCAGCCTCGAAAACCTTCATTCGATAGTAGGTTGCGAAATGCCGCGCAACCTCGCCGAGCTTCGGAATAGCTATCAGAATTATGTCCTTGGCTTCAACGTCGTAGGCTTTGGCGAAGAGCTTCAAAACCTCCTCTGGACCAACCTCTTTTTCGGCATAGCTGATGCCAACCGCGATTTTATGTTCGAAGAGCCCAGACCTCTTCACTGCGAAGAGGTCAATCTCATGCTCTACCCCCGACGCGCCCCTGATTCTCGCGGAGCTCTGCACGTCGTAGCCATCCTTTCTGAGGTATTCTTCGATTTCCCGCTTGGGTCTAAGCTCGATCGCCAGCCAGCTCCTCTTCGCCTCGTTCAGCTCGTAAGAATATATATCCATCTCGGTGATCTCTCCCTTTGGGAAGTATTCTCCGCACGATAGACAGTGCCACTTTTCTTCGGGCTCGGCGAAGAGCTCGCCGCAGCTCCGACACTTGTGTAAAACCCCAGGGCTCCTGTAGTCTGTTCCGATGACTCGCAACTCCTTTTTGCACTTTGGGCAAACGTATCTCTCCTCAGCCTTAAACTCTTCCTCAAGCCCCACGTGCCCGCATGAAAAATGCTCCAGAACCCGCCCCCTCGCTACGTTCGTGGAGCCGCAACTGGGGCAGTGGATGCTGATCCGTAGGTCAAAGGATCCGCAGTTTCCGCAAACCAGAAGCTTGTCAAAAAACTTTCTTTTCAGGACGTCACTTTTAGCTAGGGACTCCAAAATCTCTACGGTTTGCTCGCTTGGAGCCTCCAGAAGTTCACTGATCTCGGGATAACTGAAGCCCATTTTGCTGTCTCTGTCAAATTTCGGTCTGATCTCTGTGACCTTTCCTTCAAGCATTCGTTCGAGGAGCCTAAGAACCCTCGGGTCTTTCAACGACATTATCATCCAAACCTGTCATCACTTACATAGCCTTTTCCTATTAAATATTTGTTGAGGTTAGCGACCGCCGGCAGCCGTTACCGGGTAGGGCTTAGGGCGTTCTCGCCATCTCGTAGGCCCTCCCCATTCTCCTCGCTCTCGTCCACGCTACCTTCCTCTTCAGCGCTACCTTGACGAAGCTCCAGAATCTCAGTACGTCTCTCAAATGTCTATACCCCACCACAAAGAACGGGGAGTATAAAGCCAGCCTCAGGTCCTCATCATCCAGTTGGATCGCCAGAGCCGAGAATAGGAACTCCAGAGAAACGAACAGCGCCAACGTCTGCAGGGTCTCCAAGACGGCTCCCGTCAAGCACGCGATGGCTCCCGAGATCAGAGCAACCACTCCGCAAAGGGGGACGAAGACCATCGACAGCAGAATATATGGGTATCCTATGGCGCTTAAGGGTCCAAATACCGGATTCAACAGTATGTCCTTGTGTTTGATCATCACTTGAAGTGTGCCTCCGTACCACCTTAGCCTCTGCCTGTAAAAATCTTTCAACGTCTCTGGCGCCTCTGTGTATGTATAAGCGGTGGACATAGCCTGTACAACCCCTCCGGACTTTAACGCCTTGATCGTTATGTCAAAGTCCTCGGTAACGGTGTCTGGGTCGTAGGCTCCGGTGCCCTCCAACACCTTCCTCCTGAACGCTCCGAAAACGCCTGGCACAACCATCGTGGACCCAAATATGTCGAAGGCTCTCTTGGCTATGTTTATGTCCGTGATGTACTCCAGAGCTTGGCATCTGGTTAAGAAGTTGTTTCTGTTCAGCACCTTCACGTTTCCGGCCACCGCATTAACGTGGGGGTCTTGAAATCTTTTAACGACTTCGATTAATGCCGTTCTGCTGATCAAGCTATCCGCATCAACGGTCAGTATGACCTCTCCCTTTGAGAAGAGCATACCATAGTTTAGGGCGGCCCACTTCCCTCCGTTGGGCCTATGGACTACCTTCACGCCTCTGGGAACGAAGCTTTTCGCTATCTCATAGGTTCTATCCGTAGAACCGTCATCAACGATTATGATCTCCTTCTTGGGGTAAGATATTTCCAAGAGCGTTTCAATCGTTCTCTCAATACATTTCTCCTCATTGTATGCCGGGACAATGATGCTTATGGAAGGGTGGTACCCTATGCCTTGCTTTGAGATAGTGTCCTCTAAATGTTTATGATACAGCGCCAAGGGGATGTTCAGAAAATCGTAGAAAAGGGTCAACGCGAACCCCGCCGTCAAAGCAGCAAAAAAGAGGGAGGACAAGGAGGGGGGGCGAAAAAGGAGCAAGAATGCGCCGAAAATGAAGGGCACGATTAGAAAGAACATCGAAAGAACCGCTGAACCCAAAGACGCTCGCTTTCTCACCAGACCTAGAGGCCTCTTCTGCCACCAGGCAGCCAGCACAGAAAAATACACGGCGGGCACCAAAGCCACAACAAACGCGATTAACGTAACCTCCCGGTTCGGCAAGAGGAGAAACGCTAGCAACACGAGAACCATCAGGGCAACCGTGAGGAATATGCGCTTTCGGACGACTCTTCACCTTACCTCATTTGCCTATCTCATTCATTAATTATGCATTGCAAAATTAAAGACTTTATGCGAGAAAAATTCTTATATGCCATGCGTAAAATGTTATGAGGGTGGTTTCTTGTCGCTAGCCGACAGAACGCTAACCGGGGTACCAGGACTAGACGAGATTTTTAGCGGGGGCATCCCAAGGGGAAGAATCGTCCTTTGCGTCGGTGGACCCGGAACCGGAAAAACCATTCTTGGCGCGCAGTTCATCTATAACGGCATTAAAAACTATGGGGAGAACGGCGTTTTCGTGTCCCTAGACGAGAGCAAGGCCCACATTTACAGTGAAATGTCTCGATTCGGATGGGATTTTGAGGAGCTGGAAAGGGAGAAGAAGTTTAGCTTTGTCGACGCCTCACCGCTTAGGCGCATTCCGGGAGAGCTGAAAATAGGCAAGCTAACAGTCGGCAGGAGAGAGTTTTCGATGGTGAGCCTGATCGAGGGCGTTCAGTCGGGCGCGAGGATGGTCGGCGCCAAAAGAATCGTGGTGGACCCCATAGCCTCCCTCCTCTTCCAATACCCTGACATAGTTCAAAGAAGGACGGCGGTGCTGGATTTGATTGAGGGGTTGGCGGCTACCGGGGCGACCTGCCTCTTGACGTCTGAGCTTAGGGCCGCTGGGCTGGAGCGGGCCGTGCAGCTGGAGGAATACTTGGCTCACGGCGTAATCGTCTTGCAGATACTGCAGGTTGGTAAAGCCTTTGTGCGGGTGCTGCAGGTGGAGAAGATGAGGGAGACGCCGATCGACATGCAACCGAGGCCTTATAGAATAACAGAAAGGGGAATCGAGGTTTACCCCAAGGAAACCGTTTTCTAGCGGCGTTCCCAATAGTCGCCTCCACGGGGTTCCTATTCTTCCCCCTTTCGCCACGTTTTGTAGAAGAGGAAGGCCGACGCATAAATGAAGGCTTGGAGCACAAACCCCAGCCAGAAGGGGCTGGTAACCTCCGGATACAGTGAGATCATGTAGACTCCGGTGCAAGAAAGCACGATGGCGATGAACGTGTGAGTAGTCCGGGCGCTCCAAACTCTGTACCTCCTCCGGATGCGGATGACTGGCGCGTACAGGTCGTTCGGCTCGAGGGTGGTGACCTCCAGGGAGTTAGAGTCCAGATAGTTGGGGTCCAGGTCGCTGCGGGCGACATACTGCGCCTCTTCAACCCGTATAAAATAGTGGCACATCAAGTAAGACAGAAGCATCAGTAGGAAGAGGAAACCGACCCCGACGAGGGCGAAGAACCACCACGCGAATTCCCGCAGCTCCATAGCCTTCTCTCAGAGGGTAAGTTGTATGACACAAGTAAAAAACATTGATAGTCGCTTATCAATACTGTTGATCTTATCCTCTAGCCTCATTACCCGATCTACCCAACCGGGAACTTTTTTTGCGATTTTCTCAGCCACATTCTTCACATTTAATGTTTTTCTTTATTTAGGGATAGCCATTTGTTTCTACCCAGACTTATCAAATTTTTCTTCTTCTCTTTGCTAATAATACAATTTCTAACCGGAAGGAAGCATTTTTAACAAAAATTTTGCCAATTTCTTTGCGGTTTTGTTTAGTTCTGGCGTTAGTCCTTCCCCGAAGCTTGTGTCTTTGGGCTGTATCGCTAGGAGAGCGATTTTTGCTCCAGTCGTCTCGGCGAGGAAGTCGCAGAATATCCGAAGGGGCAGGGCGTGGGTTGATATCGCCGAGTGCATGGATTCTGCCATCTGGCGTGGTTCGATGAGCCTTAAGGCTCCTGGCTCCAGGTTCAGTATAGCGGCGTCGATGATGAGTACGTTGTCTGGTTTAAACTCTTTTATGGGTTGTATGAAGCTCTCGGGAACAGTTTCACACTCTAGAAGGTATACGGAGCCTGAGGCCTTGCCCTCTAATCTTTTTACGACCTCAACTCCGACGGAATCGTCTTTTCTGAGCGGGTTTCCAATACCTGCAATAACCACTTTTCGGCTGTTTGAAAGCCAGCTCCTCAGCGTATCCTCGGTGCCGCTGTCGTTAGAGGCGTGTCCTTTCTTCATTCTTCAATTCTCTTGGCGTTGTATTGAGATGGGGAACGTTGGAGGCGGAGGTTGTGGAAATCACCTTTCCAGAGTCTTCAGTAGCCCCTTTTTGTGATCGAATATATTCACTTGGAGAGGCATCTGACCTACGGCGAAGTGGGTGGCGCAGGCAAAGCACGGGTCGTAGGCTCTGAAGGCCATCTCCACCATGTTCAACAGCCCCTCGCTCACATCATTGCCATGTATGAGCCCCTTGGCGGCGTCCCTTATTGACATGCATATGGCTGGAGCGTTGTTAGTCGTGGCCACTATGAGGTTGACCTTCTCCGCCAGCGCCTCCTCGTTGAGCTTGTAGTGGTGTATCAAGGTACCCCTTGCAGCCTCAACTATCCCAACACCCTCTCCAGGCGGACCAGGCTTGTTTCTAACATCCTTGCTGGTTATCTCCTCGTCTCTGCTCAACTCTAGGGTTCTTTCTGCAGCGTAGAGAAGCTCTATAAGCCTGGCCCAGTGGAAGGCGAGGGTTGAGTGCACGGGCTTTCCGCCCAGGGTTTCGTACATCCTCTCGTATTCCTGCTGTGCCAGCGGCGTTGCCATGCCCTCTGAGGCGTTGAGCCTCCCCAAGGGTCCAACCCTGTAGATGCCGCTGTTGGGTCCGTCGGATAGACCCTTCCATCCAACCCCCTTGAGGTATGGTAGCTTGACGTAGGTCCATTCTTCCACGCGTTCCTCTATCACGTCCAAGTAGTCGGATGGGGCAAACTTCACGAACTCTCTACCTTTCGGGTCAACCACGCGAACCTTTCCGTCGTAGAAGTTGACCTTGTTGTTCTCGTCGACCAGGCCCATGTAGTACGTTTTGAGAGTGTAGGCGTCGCTTAAGACCAGATCGACGTATTTCTTGTTCTTCAACACGACGTCGTCGAATACCTTTAGGGAGAACTTTGCAAACTCGACGCTGGACTCAGCCATCTTCTCGATCTCTCGCCTCTCCTCCTCCGTTATAGCCTTGGAAACTCCGCCGGGCAGTCCACAAACGGGATGGGTTGCCTTCCCACCGATTATGGCTGTGATTTTCTGTCCGTAGGCACGGTGCTTAATCACTTCCCCGGCTATGTCTAGGCCGACCTTCTTGATCACCCCGAGGACGTTTCTCTCCGCCGGCGGGGCGTCTGGACCCACAACGAAGTCGGGTCCGCCCAGAAAATAGAAGTGAAGCGTGTGGTCATAGACGTAGTAACCGCTGTACATGAGCTCCCTGAGCTTTTTGGCGGCTGGGGGAGGATCCACGCCGAAGGCGGCGTCCAAGGCCTTGGTCGAGGCAAAGTGATGGGCAACGGGACAGACACCGCATATCCTGGGAGTTATCTGGGGGAGGTCCTCAGCCTTTCTCCCCTCGCAGAACCTCTCGAACCCCCTCAACTCCGGAACCTGCAGATAGGCGTTCTCCACGCTTCCCTCCTCGTTTAGGAAGATGGAGATCTTTCCGTGGCCCTCCAGCCTCGTTATGGGGTCTATGGTTACAGTTTTCATTTCTTTAGCACTCTCCTCCTGAGGATGGAGGACGGTAAGGAATACCTGTAGAATGTCCCCAGCGGGTCTTTGATCTGGGCGATGAGCTTTTCAGCGTCGTACGTTTTCTCCTTCTCCTCAGTTGCTCCAAGTATCGACGAGAGGGCGCTTACCATCGCGGCTCCCTGCTCCACCTCGTTCGGGCATGGACCTCCACAGCCGGTGCACGGCATGTTCGCGCTGATGCACTGGGCTGTGCACCCCCCGCGAGTCGCCGGTCCCATACAGAGGATTCCCTGCTCCAAGAGGCATTTCTCTGGCTCCGGAACCTTCTCGTAAACCCTATAGATCTTGGAGATTTTCTTATCCTCCTTTTTTCTGGGACACTCGTCGCAGACGGACTTGTTCGGAGAAAGGGATGACCCCTTGGGAGGAAGCTCGTTTTTTGCTATGGCTTCAACGGCTTTCGCCACCAGATCGGCATGAGGCGGGCAGCCGGGCAGGTAGTAGTCTACGTCCACGGTTTGATCTAGCGTCTTTACCGTGTCGTAAAACTCTGGCAGGGTGAGCTCCCCCTCTTCGACTTTAACAGAGGTCTTTGGAGTCGTGGAGTTTGGGTTCTGCGTTGAGGGGGATTTGAGGTAAGCCCGCTCAAAGACCTCTTCTCTGCCCGCGATGTTCGCGAGGCCTGGGATGCCACCTTGATGGGCGCAGGAGCCGAAGGCCACCAAAACCTTTGACTTTTGTCTCAAAAGTTTCGCCATGCGCTCCTGTTCTTCTGTTCTGATGGAGCCGTTGAAGAAGCAGACGTCTATGCTTTTGTCAGCCATGGCCTCCACGTCTTTATATTTGATGTCCATGGCCACGGGCCAGAAAACTATGTCAGCTAGGGCCACAACGTCGAGAATCTTCTCGTTTACATCGAGGACCGCTATCTCGCAGCCTCCACAGCTGGCTGCCCAGTAGAAGGCAAACTTCAGCTTTTCCATGTTTGTCGCTCACCTATCACCGTTTTTCTTGCTTCTCCATCTCGAAACAACCATCTTTCGTGATCAAAGGACGCTCACTATCTTGGACGCATCTACTCTTAGGTCTTTCAGGGCTAGCTCCTCTGGGTCGATGCCCATGGCTAGGCCCAGGAGCTGTGGGTAGTGAAGCGCGGGGATTCCGAACGTTTCGTTGAAGGCTTTCTCTATCCTAGGCTGGTTGAGGTCGAACATCATGTGGCAGAAGGGGCAGACGGTGATCATAGCCTGCGCTCCAACCTCCTTGATGTGGCTAAGCTTGTCTCTAGCCAACTGAAGCGGGATTTTGTCGTTCACGCCGATGATCGGGGCGCCGCAACACTCCGTTTCATCCATGTAGTCCAAGCATTTCGCACCCGTTAATTCCACAAGGTTCTTGAGAATCGTGGGGTTTTCGGGGTCGTCGAAGCCTATGTACTTTACCGGACGCAAGACATGGCATCCGTTGTGTTCCGCTACACTAAGCCGGCTCAGCGGCTTCCGAACCGTCTCCTTTATCTTCTTAAAGCCGATGTCTTCCGCAAGAACCTGCATGAGGTGCTTAACCTCTATTGTTCCTTTGAACTCCATACCGACCTCCTTTAAGTACCCGTTGACCTCCTCCCTGATCCCTTTGTCTTCTTTGAGGGTCTTGTTCACCTTGCGGAGGGTACCGGCACAGCCCGGGCAAAGAGTCATGATGTTCATGTTCTGTCCTTCCGCTAGACAGAGGTTTCGCGCCGCCAGGGCAAGCATCAACCTGTGGCTCACAGGATCGAGCGGAAGCCCGCAACAGTTGAAATCAGGCATCTCCACGAGCTCTATGCCGAGCCTTTCAGCCACCTTCCTGGTAGAGATTTCGTAGCTTGATATTCTGTAGGGTATGACACAGCCCAAAAAGAACAGGTACTTCGGCATTTCAGGTCTTCCTCTCCATTTTTTTCGAGAAACCCGTGACTTCGAAGAGTTTTGTAACGCTTTCCATGTTGGCCTTTGGCAGAGAGGGCAGTCCCATCTCCCCCCTTCTCCTGAGCCGAAGCTCCGGAATCTTATATGCGTAACCAGTTTCCAAAACGTTGGAAGCCAGTTCCTTAAAGACTATGGGCATGTAGCCTTCCTCTACAGCCAAGTTTCGGAGAGCCCTCAGAACGCTAGCGATCTCTACGTCTTGCGGGCAGTGGTCCACGCACGTAAAGCAGGCGGCGCAAAGCCAGATAACATCGCTCGAGAGGACTCTGTCTTTCAGCCCCAACTGCGTCATCCGCAGAAGTCTTCTTGGTCTATAGGAGTCGCTGAACCGCGCGATCGGGCAGTCGGCGGTGCATGTACCGCACTGGAAGCAAAGCATTATTTTTTCAGCTCCTGGAATCTTGCTGACCACGTGTTTGAAGCGTGGGTCTATCTCCGTCGCCTTAATTACCATTCTTTTCTCCATCTCCTCTGGTTTGTTTTCCTTCCCTCCAGACTTAATTAACCTCCCGGCCCCAAGGGACTCGGCCCGAGTTTCCTTATATCCTCGGTCATTTCCTTGATGATCTTTGCGAATCGATCTCCCTCGGACGCGGAGACCCATTCAAGCCTCAGACGCTCCGGCTCGACGCCGAGCTGCCCCAAGACCCTCCTCAACATGGCAACCCTTCTTTGCGTTTTATAGTTGCCTGAAAGATAATGGCAGTCGCCGGGATGGCAGCCGGCGACGAGAACACCGTCTGCCCCGCTTCTGAAGGCTTCTAGGATGAAAACAGGGTCAACCCTTCCGCTACACATGACCCTCACGATCCTGAGGGTTGGGGGATATTGAATCCGGCTGACACCGGCTAGGTCAGCCCCGGCGTAGGAGCACCAGTTGCAGAGGAAACCCACTATTCTGGGCCTGAATTCAGTCATACTTCTCTTCCTCCTTCAACATGGCCCTAACCTGGGCTAGAACCTGATCGTCTGTAAAGTGGAGCATGGATATTGATCCTGTGGGACAGGAGGAGCCGCATACGCCGCACCCCTTACACAAGGCTTCGAGAACGTGGGCCCTCAGCTTTCCATCCTTTTCCCTCATTTCTATGGCGCTATACTCGCAGATGGATTCACAGATACGGCATCCGCTGCAGAGGTCCTCATCAACCCTTGCTATGGCACCCTCCACCTCCAACTCTTTCTTGGACAGAATCGTGATCGCCCTGGCAGCGGCCGCGCAAGCCTGCGAAATGCTTTCTTCTATGAACTTCGGCGAGTGGGCCATCCCGCAGAGGAAGACACCGTCGGTCGCAAAATCGACGGGTCGAAGCTTCATGTGGGCCTCTAAGAAGAAACCGTCCTTTGTGAGGGGGATCTTCAACATTTTCGCTATACGCTCATTATCGGGATTAGGAACTGTGGCTACGCTCAAGGCCAGAATGTCTGGCTCTATTGAGAACCATTCCTTTACAACGGGCTCCCAGAGGGAAACCTTCAGCTTTCCATCTTCTCGGGCGACTTTTGGCTTGGTTTCATCGTCGTAACGTACGAATATAACTCCCTTGCCCGCAGCCTCATGGTAATAATCTTCTTTAAAGGCGTAGGTCCTCATGTCCTTGTACAAGACGTAAACGTCGGTTTCTGGGCTTAGCTCCTTGATTTTCAGCGCGTTCTTCACTGCAGAAGAGCAGCATATCCGCGAGCAGTTGGGACGCTCCTCGTTTCTTGACCCGACACACTGGATCATCGCCACAGTTTTTGCGTCGAAATGGCCCCTGGCAAGCCTTTCCTCCAGCTCGTGCTGAGTCAACACCCTCTCGTCGACTCCGTAGAGATACTCAGCTGGCTTATACTCGACAGCTCCAGTCGCCACTATGACAACGCCGTGGTCGATCTCCCTCTTCTCGCCTTCGCTGTTCAGCGTTGTCTTAAAGTTTCCAACGTATCCCTCGACGTCAGCGACCTCCGCGTTTAGGTAAACGTGGATCTTCTCGTTCTCGGAGACCTCTCTGATGATGGACCTTAACCGTTCTTGAGGGTCCTCGGACCCGAGTAGATAGTAAATGCTCCGTAGATGTCCTCCAAGTTCCTTCTCCCTCTCCACCAGGTGAACGTCAAAGCCCTGTTTCGCCAGCTCCAGGGCAGCCACCATCCCGGACAAGCCTCCGCCGATGACCAAGCCCGCTTGAGCAACGTTGATCTTTGGCTTTGGTAGGGGCTTCAATAGGCGGGCTTTAGCCACAGCCGCCCTCACCAGGTCCTTAGCCTTCTCTGTGGCTTCCTCGTGTTCGTGCATGTGAACCCAGGAGCATTGATCCCGAATGTTGGCCATCTCGAAGAGATAGATGTTAAGACCTGCTTCTCGGAGCGTTTCCCTGAAGAGGGGCTCGTGGGTTCTCGGCGTACACGAAGCCACGATCACACGATTCAGGTTTTGCTCCTGTATCCTTTCCCTAATCCTCTTCTGCGTGTCCTGCGAGCACGTGTAAAGGTTGTGCTCCGCATAGGCAACGTTTGGCAACGTTTTGACGTACTCCACAACCTCTGGTACATTAACTACTCCGCCAATGTTTATGCCGCAGTGGCAGACGAAAACCCCGATGCGGGGCTCTTCACCAGATATGTCCCTCTCCGACGGATACGCCTTAACAACAGTTAGCTTTCCCCTCTCCGGAGCGATGACACTGGCTGCCTTTGCCGCGGCGCCGCTCGCTTGCGCGACGCTTTCCGGTATGTCCTTCGGAGCTGCAAAGGCGCCGCAAACGTAGATTCCAGGCCTAGAAGCTTCTATGGGTGAGAACGTTTCGGTGGAGCAGAAGTTATACTTATTTAGTTTGATGTCTAGCGTTTTAGCCAGATCCTCAACGCGTTTAGGAGGCCTCATCCCCACGGAAAGAACCACGAGATCAAACTCTTCGTCCCTGGGCTCCTCGTCCACCACGTGCCTCACTATGAGATTTTGTGACCCAAGGATCTCCTCAACGCGGGAAACCCTCGATCGGATGAACCTCACTCCGTATTCTTCCTCAGCCCTGTTGTAATAAGCGTCGAACTCTTTGCCGTAGGCGCGCATGTCCATAAAGAAGATCGTGCATCGAAGGTCTGGGCTATGCTCTTTAGCTATGACCGCCTCCTTTATGGCGTACATACAGCAAGCAGAGGAGCAATAATTGTTTCCACTTTGAGCATCCCTTGAACCAACGCATTGGATGAAGGCTACGCTCCTTGGAACCTCGCCGTCGGATGGGCGCAGAACCATCCCGCCATAGGGTCCGGAAGCGCTCAAAATCCGCTCGAACTCGATGCTGGAAACCACGTTTTGGTACCTGCCGTACCCGTACTCGCTCCTGAGGCTGGGGTCAAACTCCTCGAAGCCGGGCGCCAGTATGATGGATCCAACCCTTAATGCAACTTCTTCCTCCCTATCGTTGTAATTAACCGCGCCCGCCTTACATACCTCTTGGCAAGTACCGCATCCTATGCACTTCTCCTTGTCAATTGCATATACAAGCGGCACAGCCTGCGGGTATCTAACGAAGATTCCGCCTCTTTCACCCAAGCCCTGATTGTACTCGTCTATAGCTTCAACCGGGCATTTTTGGGCGCAGACCCCACAGCCCGTGCACTTCTCCCCGTTCACATAACGGGCTCTTCTGGCTATGGTGACCTCAAAATTTCCAGCCTCACCATCGACCCTCTTTATCTCAGCGTTTGTCAAGAGGAAAATATTGGGATGCCTTCCCGCGCCCACAAGCTTTGGCGCTAGGATGCACATGGCGCAGTCGTTCGTCGGAAAGGTTTTGTCCAGCTGAGCCATCACTCCTCCTATGCTCGGCGACTCGTCGAACAGGTAGACCCTGAACTCTGAGTCTGCCAGATCAAGGGATGCCTGTATCCCAGCGATTCCGCCGCCGACAACGAGCACAGCTCCCACCTGTTCTTTCATCGACCCACCTCCAGAGCAGCGTATAGTGGGGTGGTTCCCTCAACTCGATCCACGGTGACCATGCCCCTCCGTCTCATAACCACAATGTGGCGCAGCACCGCTTGAGGGCCTAAGTCTAAACGCTTAGATAGCTCTTTCACTGACAGTGGCTCTTTCTTCACCATGAAATAGATTTTATTGCGAATGTATTCGGCGGCGATTGCTTCATCCACGACTTCGTCGAGCTCTTCTTGTGAAACCCTCTCCCCGTACACGTTTCCCTCGTCGACTATTCCTTTCTCTCTACCCACCAACACTCTCAGTCTAAAATCTGCTGCCGCCGCCCTAGCGGCCAGTAAGTTCTCCAGTATGTTGGGGTCTGGTTTCTCTCCAGCCAATGGAGAGGGGCCTAACGCCTTTATCTGATCGGTAAAGTCTTTGACGAGCTCTGCGAATCGGCCACCCTCTGAGGCTGATACCCACTCAAGGCGCAGGCGCTCGGGTTCCAAACCGGTCTCCATTATCAGCTTCTTCAGCATCTTAATCTTGCGCTCGGCCTGAAGATTTCCTTCAATGTAGTGGCAGTCGCCGGGGTGGCAACCCATCACGAAGACGCCGTCCGCGCCTTGAGCGAGCGTTTCCAGAACGATAACAGGATCAACTCTGCCGCTGCACATTAACCTTATTATCCGTATGTTGGTTGGGTAGGCTATTCTGCTGACGCCTGCTAGATCAGCACCCGCGTAAGAACACCAATTGCACAAAAATCCAACAATCCTTGGCTCGAACGTCATGCAACCGCCCTCCCAAGCGCGGCAAGCGCTTGAGCGATAACCTGCTCATCAGTAAAGTGACGCATGGTAATCGCCTTTTCAGGACAACTCGCTCCACAGGTGCCGCACCCCTTACACACGACCGCTGTCACTCTGGCAACGCCTTTCTCGTCCTTCTGTATGGCGCCGTATGGGCAGATCTTCACACAGGTTCCACAGCCGCTACAGAGACTCTCGTCCACAATGGCCGTTATCGCCTCGGTTCGTAGGCGCTTAACAGCCATGGGAATTGCGGCTCTCGAAGCAACCCCCAAAGCCTGAGACACGCTTTCAGCCGTGTCTTTAGGGCTGTGGGCCGTGCCGCACACAAAGATTCCGTCGGTGGCGAAGTCGATAGGCCTCAACTTCACGTGAGCCTCGAAGAAGAAACCGTCTGGGCCCAACGGCACTTTAAGCGTTTGCGACAACTCTTTGGCGTCTTCATGCTGAACTAGAGGAGTAGACAGTACGAGGAGGTTGCTTTCGATCTGGACTTGTTCACCGAGAAGAGCATGATAAACATCAACGGTTAGTTTTCCATCGTGTCCCGCGACTACTTCTGGGGGTTTTTCTAGAGCGTATGTGACGAACTTGACGCCTCTATCTTGAGCCATCCGGTGCCACTCTTCATACTCCCTTCCGTACGTTTGGAGGTCTCGGAAAAGGATGTAAACGTCAGTTTCTGGATATAACTCCTTGACGAGCAAGGCATTTTTGAGAGCCGTCATGCAACAGATTCGGGAGCAGTAGGTTCTTCCCTTTTCTTCCCTAGCCCCAGTGCACTGAATCATAACTACCCTTTCTGGCTTCTCCAGTTGGCCACCCTTAAGGAGTTGTTCCAGCTTAAACTGTGTTATCACATTGTCGTATTTCTTGTATCCATACATTCCAACGGGCTCAAAAACATCCGCTCCAGTCGCCACGATGATGGTGCCCACCCTAAAATTCGCTGTCTCCCCGTTTTTCCTCTGAACACTAACGTCAAAGTTTCCGATGAAACCCTTAACCTGCTTGACAACAGTTGATGCCCATACCTCTATGTTTTTGTTTGGCTTCAAAGCCTCGACGATATTGTTCAGTCCTTCGGAGGCATCCACCATGGTTGGATATAGCTTATGTAGATGCCGAAGCATCCCGCCCAGTTCTGGCTCCTTCTCAACCAAGTAAACTTTAAACCCTTGATCAGCGAGGCATAGAGCGGCTGTCATCCCTGAGATGCCACCACCGATAACCAAGGCTGAGGGTACCACCTCTATTTCCGGCTCCTCTTGCGGCTTAAGCAAACGAGCCTTGGCAACGGCCATCCTCACAATGTCCTTTGCCTTTTCTGTAGCCTTTTCAGGTTCGTGCATATGCGCCCAGGAGCAGTGCTCTCGAATGTTGGCCATCTCGAAGAGGTACCTGTTCACGCCAGCTTCCTCACAGGTGGCTCGGAAGAGCGGCTCATGAGTCCTGGGGGTGCAAGAGGCGACGATAACCCTGTTAAGATTATATTTTCCTATGCCTTCCTTGATTTTGCTTAACCCTTCTGAGGAGCATGTGTAAAGGTTGTCCTCGGAGTAGACGACATTAGGCAATGTCATAGCATACTTCACCACCTCGGGAACGTTGACTACGCCGCCGATGTTGATCCCGCAGTGGCAAATGAACACACCGATTCTTGGAACTTCCTCCTCAGCGTGTCCCGTTTTAATACACCTCCTTACCAGCCGACAGCGCCATCACTTCCGCAGCCCTGGCCGCCGCTGCACTCGCTTGCGCCACCGACTCAGGGATATCCTTCGGGCTTTGGCAGTACCCGCATACGAAGACGCCTGGAACCTTGGTGTCGACGGGTGCGAAAATGGTGTCTTTAGGTTTGAAGAAGCCATGTTCGTCCAGATCCAGTCCTAGGATGACACCTACCTCCTTATTGGCCGCCCTCGGGACCAGAGCTGGACAAAGCACGACTATGTCTGCTTTTATGCTTTTTGTCACGTTTTCTCTAGTGTCTTCGTACCAGAGGGTGAGGTCGCCCGTTTTTGAATCCTCTACCACTTCTCCGGGGAGGGCTCTGACGTATTTTACGCCCCAATAATTCTGCGCCCTGGTGACAAAGTCTTGGAAGCCTTTCCCAAAGACTTTGAGTTCGTTGTAGAAGATGTAAACCTCGCATTCAGGCTCGTGCTCTCTAATAAGTATCGCTTCTTTTGTGGCGTACATGCAACAAGCGCTGGAGCAGAAGGAGACCCCACCCTTCAGACTTCTGGAGCCGACGCATTGGATGAACGCGATCCTTTGGGGAATACGGCCGTCTGACAGCCTCAGCAGGTGTCCTCCGGTCGGCCCTGAAGCTGAGAGCAGTCGTTCAAACTCTAAACTTATCAGGACGTTTTGGTATTTGCCGTAGCCGTACTCGCTTCTCCTCTGGACATCGAATAACTCGAAGCCCGTTGCCACTACGATGGCTCCCACGTTAAGATGGACAACTTCAGGCTTTTGATCAAGGTCTACAGCCTCTGCCAGGCACGTTCTCTGGCATAGCCTGCACTTCAAACAGTGCTCTTCGTCAATCGTGTACTTGAGAGGAACCGCCTGAGGAAACGGAACGTAGATGGCTTTACGAACGCCAATACCCATATCAAACTCGTTTGGAACCTCAACTGGACAGTGTTGAGCACAGACTCCACAGCCCGTGCATCTCTCCTCGTTGATAAATCTCGGCTTCTTAAGAATCTTGACCGTAAAATTGCCAGCTGAGCCGCTGACTTCCTGAACTTCAGAATACGTCAACAACGTTATGTTGGGGTGGCGGAAACACTCGATCATCTTTGGTGCCAAAATGCATATCGAGCAATCCATCGTTGGAAACGTCTTGTCCAGCTGAGCCATCCTACCGCCGATGCTCGGGGTTCTCTCTGCCAAGTAGACTTTCAACCCGCGGCTAGCCAGATCTAAACTTGCCTGCATCCCCGCGATTCCGCCACCGATAACCAAAACAGACTTGCTAGCTTCCATGACGTTCACCCTCACGTTAAATGCATAGCCTCCGCCACCAGCACTGACAGGTCGCGCATCTCCATCGTTACCTCCTCTGGGTTAACCGGCAGTTTTTCGCTGGTGACGCATTTCCAATGAATTTGGCACTTTGGACACGCTGTAACTAACAAATCGGCTCCGGTAGCCTTCGCTTCCATCAATCTATCGATTTGGACGGCCTTTGAGTACTTGTTGCAGGATAGCCAGGCGTTTACTCCACAACAAACAGCGTTTTCCCGGTTCCTGCCCATCTCCATCAACTCTATCCCTGGAATCTCTGCTATAGTCTTTCTTGGAGGCTCATACACGCCCATATGCCTGCCAAGCCTACATGAATCCTGATAAACCACTTTCATCGGGAGCTTCACATCGTACTTGAGCTCTCCCTTATCGATTAATTCGGATAGGAGCTCTGAAATGTGTAAAACCTCAAAGTCTAGGCTACCGAGCAATTCGGTGTAATCCTTCTTGAGGGTTCTGTAGCACTCGGGGCATGCCGTAACAACCCGGGTTGCCCCAGTTTCTTTTATTTCCGCCACGTTCGTCCTCGCCAATCTTTCAAAGTTTTCCAGGTCCCCTGTCCATAACAAATCATGGCCACAGCATTTTTCATTGCTCAGCATTGCTGGTTTTATCCCGACTTTGTTGAGTATTTTCACTACACTTTGAGGAATCTTTAAGAGTTCTAAATTAAAGTCTTCAAAAACCACATCAAAATATGGGAGGCAGCCAACAAAGTATAGTAAATCATCCCTCTGGGAAAATTCAGCCCCATTCGGAAGCCAGGCCATTCGTTCCTGCTTAATGCTTGGGTTCGTCATTATCCTCGATAAAGCTATAGGTATACCTCTATGGGCACAAAGCTCCTCCATGACCTCTCTAGAGGCGAGACGCCTACAAGCCCTAACAAACTCCGGATACCTAACGTCCGATGGGCATCTTTCGGTGCACGTGAAACATGTCAGACAGGTCCAGAGATCCGTGCCGGAAAGCACTCTATCCCCAAAACCCAACAAGAATCTTTCAACGGTACGCCTCGGCGAGTACGCATCATTCACCTTCGATATCGGGCAGCTACCGGAGCACTTTCCACACTCGAGGCAGTATTGAACGTTCGTCTTCTTGACCGCCTTAGAGATCACATCTTTCGTGTTTTTAGGAGCCCTTGGATTAACTTCGGCCTTTAAAGGGTTGGGCGCCATTTTACGTAGTTGTTCGGTAAAGTCTGTTACGACCTCTGCGAACTTTCCTCCCTCAGAGGTTGAAACCCATTCTAAGCGCAGCCTCTCAGGCCCAAGTCCAAGCAACCCTAGGAGTTTCCTTACGTTCTTCATCCTCTTTTCGGCCTTTAGGTTCCCGCTCACGTAGTGGCAGTCGCCCGGGTGGCAACCCGTAACTAGGACGCCGTCTGCTCCCGTTTCAAAGGCTGTGATAACAAAAGCGGGGTCAACCCTTCCGGAGCACATCACTCGTATTGCCCTAACGTTTGGCGGGTAGCTGATTCTGCTCGTCCCGGCGAGGTCAGCTCCCGCGTAGCTGCACCAATTGCACAGAAAAGCCACGATCTTCGGTTCATACGCCATAAGCTAGCCTCCTATAGCAGCGGTCACCATGGCGCTGATCTGCTTGTCGGTGAAGTGCCTCATAGTGATTGCTCCAACTGGACACATGACGGCACAAGAGCCGCAACCCTTACACTGTGCCTCCGTTACCTTAGCGATTAGCGTGGGCACTTTAACGAAGGGTTGAACTTCTTCAACCTTAATGGCATCGTATTCGCAGACTTCTTCACACCTACCGCAACCCTTACACAACTCTTCGTCTACAAACGCGACTATGGGTTCCACCTCAACCTTGCCCCTCGCTAAAGGAATCGCTGCCTTTGCGGCTGCTGCGCTTCCCATAGCCGCGCTGTCAGTGATATCCTTAGGTCCTTGAGCTGTGCCAGCCAGGTAGATTCCATCTAGAGGCGTGTCCAATGGCCTAAGCTTGGCATGGGCCTCCTGAAAGAACCCATCAGCGCCCCTAGCGATTTTCAGCTTGGTTTGCACGTCAGAAGCATCCACGCGTGGAACTATGCCAACGTTTAAGACCACCAAATCCGCGGGTATGGCTATAGTTTGATTATTAGTGAGCATATCTTGAACGGTGACGACGAGACCGTTCGGTCCGCGTGAGACTACAGGCGGCGCTTCAGGCCTATACTTAAGAAATAGAGTTAGAGCTTCGCCAGCTTTTCTATAGTAGTCCTCGTGTCCCCTCCCGAAGGTCCGTATATCACGGTAAAGATGAAATACCCTAGTAGTGGGATACCTTTTCTTTATGGTTAAGGCATTCTGCAGAGTGGCCATACAACACACGCGAGAACAGTATCTGTTCAGCTGCTGACCCTCTTTAATGGGTTGATAGACCCCTGGTTCTTGTCTCGACCCAACGCAAGAAATGAACACAATGCTCTTGGGCGGGGAGCCACTAAACAGTAGCTGACCCTTCGTTGGGCCATTTTCATCCAGCAACCTCTCTAGCTGGTGAAGCGTGATAACATTCTCATAAACTTTGTAGCCGTACTCGCCTTCCGGAGGCTCATATACGTCATGACCCGTTGCGACAATGATCGTCCCCACGTCGATTTCCATCCTCATCGGCTTCTCGTTAAGGTCGATGGCTCCTCTCTTACAAACCTCTATACACCTCCCGCACCTGTTACAGTTTTTATCGTCAACAACATATACGTGGGGTACCGCAGCGGAAAAAGGAAGATAGATAGCTTTTCTTTTACTCAGACCGAAGTTAAATTCGTTTAAAACCTCGACAGGACACTCAGCCTCGCATGCGCCACAGGCATCACACTCATTCGTAACATATCTCGGCTTTACAACAGCTTTCGCCTTAAAGTTTCCAATAAACCCATCCACAGCCTCGATTTCCGAGTTGGTGAACAATCTGATTTTCGGATGAGACGAAACAGCATCCATCATCGGCTTTAAAACGTCTAACGCATACTCACCCGTTGGGTATACCTCGTTTAACTGAGCGCCCCTGCCTCCAATGCTAGGAGCCTTTTCTACTAGATACGCTTCAAAGCCCCTCTGGGCTAAGTCTATGGCAGCTCTCATTCCGGAGGCACCCGCGCCGATGACCAGGGCTCGTGTTGTCACGCCCACCTCTTTTTTCTGAAGCATCTCCAGGAACCGGGCTCTAGCCACCGACATCCTAATTAAGTCTTCAGCTTTTTTCGTTGCTTCTTTAGGGTTGGCCGCGTGAACCCAGGAGCAGTGTTCGCGAATGTTGGCCATTTCAAAGAGGTAGGGGTTGATTCCTCCCTCCTCGACGACCCTTCTGAAGGTGGGCTCATGCATTCTCGGAGAGCAAGACGCCACAATTACTCTGTTAAGCCCATGTTCTTTGATGTCCGCCTTAATCATCTCTTGAGCCGGGGCGGAACACATGTAGACGTAGTGTTTTGCCAAAACAACATTTGGCAACCCCTCCGCATATTTCGCCACCTCCTCAACGTCGACCACACCAGCTATGTTTACCCCGCAGTGACAGATGTAAACACCGATTCTTGGTTCGCCTTGAGACATTTCTCCTTCACTCCTTAAGAATTATCGATGCCTTCATGGCCGCGGCGCTCGCTTGAGCAACAGTGTCAGGAATATCCTTTGGCCCCTCCGCCACACCCGCCGTAAACACGCCCTCAAGGGCTGTCGTAACAGGATCGATCTTTGGATGAGCCGTAGCAAAAAACCCGTCGTCGCCAATCGGTATTGGTAACAGCTTTTTCATCTCATCTGTTGCGGCTGGAACTAAACCAGCCGACAAAATCACCATGTCCACCTCTTCTTCAACCAGCTCGCCTGTCTCGATATTTTCAGCTCGGATTAGCAGGTTCTTGGTGGCGGCGTCCTCAAGGATTTCGGCAACCCGACCCTTGACGTATTTAATGTGGAATTCCTTCTCAGCCCTTCTATAAAATTCCTCAAACCCCTTGCCAAAGGCCCGAATGTCCATGTAAAAAATCGTTGACTCAGTTTCAGGGACATGTTCCTTAATCAATTGTGCCTGCTTTGTGGCGTACATGCAGCAGACCCTGGAGCAGTAGAGGTTTCCAGCCTTTTCATCTCTAGAGCCAACACACTGTACAAAAGCAACCTTCTTGGGTATCTTTCCATCCGACGGCCTTACTACGTGCCCCCCGGTTGGACCAGACGCACTTAAAAGTCTCTCTAAGGCTAAGCCTGGTAAGACGTTATCATAAATGCCGTATCCATACTCCTCTTTCTTTCTTGCGTCGAACAAATCGTAGCCGGTGGCAACGATTATCGCCCCTGCATCGAGTTCGACCTCTTCTGGTTGTTGACCGAGATTGACCGCCTCTGCCCCGCAGACCTTTTCGCAGAGCCCGCACTCTATGCAGTTTTCTTTATCGACCGTGAATATTAGTGGGACAGCTTGGGGAAACGGAACATATATCGCCTTTCGAACGCCAAGCCTTTCATCAAATTCATTAAGGGTTTCAACTGGACAGTGTTGGGCGCAGATGCCGCAGCCCGTGCACTTCGCCTCATCCACGTACCGAGGCTTTCTGAGAACCTTCACCTGAAAGTTTTCTCCTGCTCTGGAAACCTCTTTGATTTCGGAATATGTGAGCAGTTTAATGTTGGGGTGTCTCCCTACGTCCACCATCTTCGGCGTCAATATGCAAGCGGAGCAGTCCATGGTGGGGAAGGTCTTGTCCAGCTGAGCCATCCTACCGCCGATGCTCGGAGACCTCTCTACAAGATAGACTTTAAAACCCTGATCCGCGAGGTCGAGGGCAGCTTGGATCCCAGCTATTCCTCCTCCTATAACGAGGATTCCGTGAGTTTTACTCAAGCGTGAGCCCCCCTAACCCGGCAAGCTTTTTCTTCTGGAGACCTTTTTCCAGAAGGTTAGGTAGTTTACTTAGCTTACTTATAAACGCATTGATAGTTCTTCGAGTCGGTTTAATAGGCGAAAGTCCCATCCGTTCTCTGCCAAACCGCGTGGTCAAGCATTTACTTTTCCTTTGGGAGTTATCCCTTCTAGAGGCATCTCCATAAGTATAAATATTTCGGCATGAATACTGTAAATGTGCCTACAGAGTGGGGCGACTTCACCCGAATAATCGTGATCGAGAATGGCTGAAAGATGGCGTAGAATAAGCCTCAGACAAGAACTTGTTCAATTGATAGAAGAAATCATTAAGGGAAGACCTGAACTCGGCTATAGTAGCATCTCCGATTTCATAACAGATGCCATAAGGCGCAGAGTTGAGGATGTAGCGAGCTTCAGGGAAGCGCCTACTCTCGATAGGGCGATAAGGGTGCTAGCGGAGCAGGAGACGAGGAGGCAAGCGATGGAGACCGCTTTGAAAAAATGCTTCGAGTTTGAGGGCGGTGAATTCTGGCGCTGCATCGCAAGCTTCGTGAAGGAGGATGTTGAGAAACCTAAAGAATCAGCTGAGCGGTGACTTTTGATACTTACACTAGCTAAATGATCAAACTGGCAGGAGCTGCCAACAGACTCGATCATTGCTCAACTAGGTACGTTACGAACAGGTACTTTTCAACGCTACGTGAGTAGTTGGGAACAAATTATTCTGGCGTATTGCCAACCGGTTCTTCAATTATGGCAAAATTGGTTGCCGGAAAAGAAGAAGATGTATGGGTGGAGATCAGAAAGCCTGGACAAATCAGAGAGGCTAACGCTACCTATGGAGCGTACGATCTAATCATAAAGGCGAACTTTCAAAACATTGAAGAGATCGATAAATTTGTATTCGATGTATTGAGACGAGTTCCGGGCATATCGGAAACAGTTACAATTTATAAATATTTCAGACAAATTTCTTATAATAAATAATAAAGTTTATATTTAATAACCTTTTACAATATTGTTAATTGGTTGTAAAGAGGTTCCTTTATGGAACTGAATCGGACCTGCAGAGTTATTGACACGAAAGGTTGTCCTGGTTTGTGGGCATGCCACTTCCCTGACCTGTATTGCAAATGTGCATATGATGAGCACGAGAGAAGTGTAACAATGTATAAGTATATCGAAGGGCAGCTATGTGGATTTGAGCCCATCCACGTGGTACAATGCTTTGCAGACAATGAAACACGCATCGCAAATCGGTTGGGTAAAGAAAAATACCTTGATATGCTAAAACAAAAACCAAAACGATCAAAGTGTCCTACGATGTGAAACAGCAAAAACCCTCCGCCTCCTATAGACGATGAAGCCTCAATAATCCTAAACCAAAATTCATCAGCTCTATAATTTTTCTACGCAACTGGAGTTTTCCCTATTACATGTTCTCCCCGTTTAGTCTTTCAGAACAACGCTCCCATAGTCATCAGCGGAGAGAAGACTAAAAAGGCAGCCCTAGACGTAGAAACACCAGTTAAACCATGTTGTGGCACATCGTGTATAACGGGGTCTCTCAGCATTACGATAAGCGCCTCCTAACTGAGATACGTTGATGTCAGACAAATGTGCGGCAAAATCGATTGCTCAAGAGAGAATTGCACAATAAGTTTTTAATCAGGTTCTGAGTAAGGAAAGAATTGGCGTCGTTGTTGACTCTAGAGGAAGAGGTTAAAAGGTTAGAACAAGTTTGGCTGGTTTTAGCTGATCTTTTCGAGAGTTTGTCCCAAAACAGTATCCATGTCAGCATCGCCGACGAGCTGCGAAATTGCAGAACTTTGATTAATTTTCTTCGAGCGAACATTTCCCATCCCCCAATAAAAGAGCTTGCAACGATCGATGATTCTCTACGTAATTCACAGCAGATTTTAGGAAAGATAAAAAATCGGTTAATCTCGGCGGCTTTAAACTTGGGTGAGGGCTACACAGAGAGTTGGATGAACGAGATCGACAAAGCCGAACGCGCCGAACTAGACCATGCATCGACCTACACTGTGTCCAAGTTTGTTCCGAGTCTCCCCAGAGACACGGAGAGAGGTTGGATAAGACTGACCCTGCGAAGGCCCGTCGCAGAAGAAAGGGTGCAAGACGTCGCGGAGCAGTTGGGCGTACTCATCGAGTTTGAAGACGACCTTCGCATAATTATTAGTGGCGAGAAGGCTTCAGCCAAAAGAGCAGCCCAAGAAATTTATGAGCTATCCTTCGAGTGATTTTTGACCTAAATACATTCCTCATATATTTAGGAAGCAAACGTGTGAGAATTGGCGTGGCGTAGCTTCGGAGCTTAAAGTGTAAACACAGCTAACGAAGAGAATTAAAGGTTCTTAGCAAACTGAGGGTTTACGTTGGTACGTTTGTAACAACGATCCAAGCCTTTCTTGAACCCTTAAACGTTTCTCCTCTGAGAGTGGACCCATCTTCGAGAGCCTTGTGGAAAGGGTTTCAAACACGTTGAGTATTTTATTGTATTCCGGAAGAGTTGTTGAGATCGAGACCAAGCGGAGAGGCTCAATGTTGTATGCTCCCAACTCCTTTTTGAATTGGGTAACCTGCTCTCTTAGAGCCTCCTCTTTGAACACACCGCCATGGTCATCGACGAAGATGACGCCGTCGGCTCCAGAGGCAAACGCGTGTAGCACGTGTTTCAAGCCGATTCGTCCCGTGCTTGGCACGCTGATTATCTCCGCGCTGTGAGAGTAGGATTCCCTGTTCTGCCCAGCTAGGTCTGCAGACCCGTAAGCAATTTCCTTTTCAAGGAAAGCGACGATTTTTGGGTGTTCTCCATCTTTGCACAATCCTTGTATTTGAGCGATCAGCTGGGCGTCGGTGCAGTGTTTTAGTTCAATCGCTTCTTCAGGGCATCTCGGCACACATATCCCGCATCCGACACAAGAAACAGGGTTGATGGTCACACCTGTGAGAGATTTTTCCACCGCTGCCACGGGGCAGACTTTCATACATACCCCGCAAGAGTTACATTTGTCTGTGATGACGTAGGCTACCTCTGGCGATGCGGAGATTTCGCCTTTCCCTAAAAAGGTCGCAACTCTTGAAGCAGTTGCCATAGCCTCCAAGGTCGTTTCCCTCACGTCTTTGGGACTCAAAGAACATCCACCCACAAACACGCCTTCTCTTTGGCTGTCCACCGGCCTAAGCTTAAAGTGTCTTTCCAGCAGGAATCCGTCTCCGCCTACTTGAACCCCCAGCTTTCGAGCCAATTCTTGAGTGCCTGGGCTAGGAACTATCCCTACGCTGAGCACTGCTAAATCGAAGGTTCCTTCGACTTGTGTTCCTAGGAAGGTTTCCTCTGCCCTCACCATCACTTGATCGTCGTTTAATGGAGCGATCTCTGCTACGCGACCTCTAACGAATCGCACTTGGTGATCCTGTGCCGTGGCGTAAAATTCTTCATATCCCTTTCCGTCAGCCCTCATATCCGTGTAGAAGATCCAAGGTTCGGCGTCCGGCACTGCCTTTTGAAGCAAGACGGCTTGCTTAACCGCGGCCATACACCCTATTTTACAGCAATGTTCAACTCCCTTATCCTTGTTCATCATGCGGCTACCCACACAGAGGACAAACGCCACCTTTTTTGGCGCCTTTCCGTCTGAGGGCTTGTGTATACCTTGTAGCATGAGCCGTTCGAACTGAAGGTTCGTTACGATGTTCGGATGCGAACCGAAGCCGAACTCCTCGAAAAGTCCGGGGTCGATTTGC
>Ga0315314_1000761_pt1 | contig 32147 bp, 20 predicted proteins | sample TDP9_MG_FD_203631 | JGI IMG/M metagenome (GOLD analysis project Ga0315314, IMG submission 203631) | Freshwater sediment microbial communities from Lake Towuti, South Sulawesi, Indonesia - TDP9 | ecosystem: Environmental > Aquatic > Freshwater > Lake > Sediment | place: Indonesia: South Sulawesi... | reverse complement strand
CTCTTCAACCTGTCTGAATATGACATCAAACTGAGGCTTTGTGGTTGGCTGGGTTGATAGCTTTCTCTTTGCTGTACGAGGTTCCTTGTATGTTTCAGGCATAGGATGCGTTATCACTGTTAATCTCTGCCATTGATAGTCGCCAGCTTTCTTCCCTATAGCCCTTCCTTCTTTATATTGGTATTCTATCCGGCTCCCATTCGGAAACCGAATCTCCTGCAATCTATTCTGAACATCATAAACATAATTTGCCTCTCCGTATTGAGCAAGCTTGGCTGAACTCAAATTTCCGTTGGTATAACCATAATCTGCTACACCCCCAAGCAAATCCCTGCTTTGAACAATTCCATCTTCATTGAACAGATATTCCGCTTGTTTACCATTGTAATTAATCTGCAACTTTGCTAACCGGTCACCATCATAGAGATAGGTAGCAGATATTCCGCTTGAATGTATTACTTGCTTAATACGTCCGTCTGGGTAATATAGATATCGTGTTTCAGCTTGTGGTGTAGTTATGGTGGCTGGTCTGGCGATGTCTTCCGTATAGGAAATGTTGACCAAAGATATTCCCGTTTCACCAATATTCACTATATTACCCGATTTGTCATAATCAAAAGTAAGCTTTTCTGTTTCCGGTATTGATGCTGGACCACCTTTTTCTGTTTTAATCTCATATTCTCTTATATTGCCATTCTCATCGTATATTACCCTTTCAGCATAGCCATCATACCGACCAATAAGTTCCCGCTGTCTTGGGTCCAATCCATAAGTAACCAACTTGCGTCCGTCTACTTCGATTCCATTTAAGTAGCCAGAATTTCCATATTCATACTTAAAGGTATTGCCTCGTGGGTTAGTGACAGTCCATAAAGAGCCGTTACTATTTCTTTCGCCAATAGTTTTCCCTCCGACGTTATTTGACATTCTGACTGTCTTTAACCTACCATTGGAATCATATCCATATTCTGTGGTATTACCAGACTTGTCTGTAATCTTTGCCACTTTCCCTTGGTTATTGAGTTGATATACAATTCCGTTTGATTCAGTAGAAGGTGAGTTCTTCCACATTTCTTGCCCGCTTCTGGTAATAGGCAAAACCACAGCCTGAAGGACTTTTCCATTATGTTCTACGGTAAAGCGCGGTCCTCCATCTCTTTGTCTCAACTTCGACCTGACAGCCTCTTGTAAGCTGCGTGCGTTGCCATCATCTGAGGTATATCTCGGATTCACAGTCAAATCTACACCACCAAAGAGATGGAGTTTATGGATAGTGGTTTGGATTCCTGTTAGTCCTCCTTCTGAGTACAACTCTTGGTTTTGCTTTTGCCATTGGACGGAAATTGCTGTAATTTTTCCAACGGTTTCTATCCGCTTATTCGAATACTCAAAAACCCAATCCATATTTACAGGAATGTTTTCCTTCTTTATCCATTTTGCTATGGCAACCGCCTTTGCAAGCTCCCTTACACGCTCAAACTCAGGGGATTCTTTCGCAATCTCATCGTATAGCTCAGTGAATAGATTCGCGAATTTCGTTGCGACATAATCCTCTTCGGTATCAACATCTCGCAATCCTGTAGGACTTGAAGAATCAGGCACTACCTCCCTCGCTCTTACTGCCATTTCTGCTCTATCAAAGTAAATTGCTTTCCCATCGTTGGTTTGCTTCAATGTCATGTTGTGTTCTTTATCGTTATCCTTATCATCAGCAACAATCCAGGATCTTGCCCATCTCTCCTTCCCATATTCACGTCCTTGCTCTTCAAGGGATAAATCAACGGTGCTCTTGAAACCAGAAACAGAAGACTTTCTCTCCTGTAACTTCCCATTTTCGTCAACGCTTACCCCAAAGGAATACTGCTTGAGGAGCCAGTCGGCCTCAAACATCGCTTTACCAAAAGATGTTCCACCAATGATTGCCTCTGGGATGTAAACCGCCTTGAGCCATTCACCTTTTGGATTTGTTGGGTCGGCTGGATCCAAAGAGAATGTAGGATTCCGTGGTCTGGGTCCAAAAACAGACAATAAGGCAACTGCTAAATCCTCTGGTTTTATGGATGATACAGAGAGGTCTTTTTCGCCTACCAAGACGAGACATTGCTTTTCTGGGTCATACACCGCGCCTGTTATAGTCCCCAAATCGCCGATGAATTCCGCAGTAGCAGAAAGCTCAATACCGCCGAGTTGGTCTTCAATGGGCTTGAACGGGTCATTGAATCCTATACCAGCACCACCAGGTGGAGGTGGTGGAGGCGGCGGAGGTGGTGGTGGAGGAATATACTCGTCTTGACGACGTTTGTATTTTTCTCGGTCTCTTTCCTTTGCACGACTTTCCTCCTTTTTCCCTTTATCTGGTTCTTCTTTTTCTTTGTTAATGTACGCTAACTCGTGGGCTTTAAAGGAATAAGGTCCTGGTATTCCAGGTAACGCAGACAAAATTCCTCCGACTTTAGCCAACCCTCCAATTGTCCATCCAAGTATCCCTTGGACAAGTGGGTGTGCATTAGGTGCCAGAGCTTCCCCAATTGTGCGGTTCGGTATTGTAATAAGCCCGATTGCATCATAATAACGTCCCTGGTATCGAGGAATGCTACCATAAGGCATGGCTGTCTTAATTTCAACAGGGATACCATGTTTTGCCAACACTTTTTGCATATTCTCGTTCGGATAGGCTCCAGCAAATATAACTCTTTCAATAGATAGTTTTTTATCTTTTAAAGCATTGTCAATTTCCTTATGCAAATTTCCAAAGGTAATTGCGCCATGGCTGTGTACTTCCAATGTTCCTATATGCTTTATAGTTAGCAAATCATTATAGAGATTTTTCTTAGTATTAGGGAATATGAAACCGCCTGTCACTTGCTCCTGTGCTGCCCAGATAGCATCGGGGAGTCCTCTAACACCTGCAGGAAGCCGCTCTAAATTTCTGTTTACACCAATACCAACATCAAATCCGAATTCCGGAGCCTGCCAGTTTAACTCATTGGTGCGTGCAGTAACTCCACCTACTAAAACATCTCGCTTTTTAGTCTGATTACACCTTGGCTCCATGAAAACTCCAGAAGCGTTGCACCCATGAGCATATTTGTTGAAGCTATCGAATCTCTTCACATAACCCGCTACCGGGTCTGGAGTGAGGTATCTTCCCAGTTCAGGTTCATATAGTCTTCCTTCAATAACGTAGGACTGTATCTCCGGCAAGAATCTCTCACCCGCGATACGAAAATTACCCGCCATATTTCCTTTAATGGCGAGAGGCATTCCAAGCGGTGTGTAATCTCGCTGTTCCACTATTTCCCCATCCATGTCTGTTATATGTCGTATAGAATTAAATCCATCCTCAAGGAAATATCGCATTTGACCATTCATATCCCGCTGACCAAGCAGGACATCGCCATATAAATAAGAAGCAGTCAATCTACCAGTCTTGTCAAATTCTGCTAATGTAAAGCCGGGCGGAGCAAAAGGATTAGGCAAGTAATGGGTAATATCCTTTCCCATGCGTCTTGAAATCATATTCCCATCTCCATCCCAGTCATAGCGGATTGTTGTATCAGGTGTTCTAATCAGAGCAGGTAAATTTCTCCTATCATATCTAATTCTCGTCTTGAACTGCTTTTCTATTCGAGAAGCCAGGTTTCCATTTCTATCCCATTCATATCTGAGATTTCCAGCCTGGGTAAGCCTTCCGAACTTATCGTAGTCGTAGCGAAGGGTTCCCATTGCATCTTCTTTCAGGATGCGGTTGCCCATTGCATCGTAGTCATATTGTATTTTGTTTCCATCTGGAAGGTGGAGTTCCTTAAGATACCCGCGGGTGTCCCAAGTGTATCCGGTAGTTCGCAAACCTTCAGGTGTCCGTTCATGCACATTGATAACCTTTCCTGCAGCATTATAATCATATTGATACCCCGCAATTAGTTTTCCTATGTTGCTTTCGTGACGCAGTGACTTCAACAAGCCATCTGGAGAGTAGGTGAACCTCGTGGTGATGCCGTTTGGAAGCCGCCTCTCAATCTGCCCTTTATCTGGGTAGTAGAAATATCTTACACTGCCCCACTTTGTATCTACGCTGGTAAGACTGCCCATGATATTGTACCTATATCTGACCTCATGTTCTAACCAACGTTGTCGTCTCTCAGCATTTTCCAATCTTAGTTGCTGTATCATTTGGTTGAATCTGAATTCTCTATCGCGCCAGCTTTCCCCTTTGGGATTATTCTGCTCAAATTCCATTACCATATCTCGATATTTAGAGTCTTGTTCCATCAGGCTCAGGTCGTAAACTGCCACATAGTCAGGATTACCCCAAGCATCATAGTCATAGACAATCAATCGCCCAGGGCTATGCTTCGAGATAACCCCAACCAAACGTTCAAGCGCATCGTAATAGTATTCGGTTATGCCTGTTCTATCTTTCGTCCAGGCGCGGTTTCCATTTTCATCATATCCGTATCGTACCCAGCCGCCGGGATACCTAACTTCTACAAGCAAATCCTGTATATTGTATTTGTACTCTGTCTTACTACCATCAGGCGCTATTTTACATATCAACTTTCCATCGCTATCATATTTATACTGCTCTTTTAGGGAGCTACCACGTTGAGTTGAGCCGCCTGTCATAAAAGCAATGAAAGTAAACATTAGCAAAATAATAGTTACTGTTTTTTTTCTGAGCAATTCATTTATCATTTTTATGTCCCCCACCTTTTGATTGATTTTTGTAATTGTTAAAGTGTGAATACTAACCATTTTATAGTTAATTTCCTACCTTCGGAATGGATTAAATCTTCCTTCCTTGATTTTCGCCCTCGACAAATCCGAGCTCGATGTTCATGTCTACTCAGAGATTTATAGTTAGTGAAACTCGGTGCTTGATTGCGAGTTGTTCATTAGAAAGGGAGTAATCGATTTGTGATCGTTGTTTCAATCGCATCCCACCCCCAAAAGTGAGTCTATATTTTTCTTCAACATGGCTTCTTCTTTTGGCGAGCCGTTTGTTTTCAAACCCCGCACGAAGTGCGATGGTTCGTTTGAACAACCAAATCTCGAGCCCACCTGCGCTTTCTGGCGGTGAACCTTTTTTTCGGTTGATGAGTGCCAGTGCGACGGTGAATTGAACGGGGTTGAAATCTTTATCGGCTGAGATTCCCCATTGAAAGCCGGATAACCATGGATCCTTCTCTGGTGGGTACGCGTCGGCGAAGCTATCTCGATCACTTGCATCTTCCCAGTTCCGCTCGGAGTTGTAAAAGACTGACCCTCCCAATCTGATACGGTCAAAGAGGGTGTGGTTTTTGATTGTGAGCTGTCCAATTTGAATGAGTGAGCCGAAATCTACACGATAGGCTGTTCCCTCGAAGCCAAAAAATTGTTGGGTAATTCTTCTTATGCTGCCCCCAAATCCGACCCACTCTTCTGTGGTCCATGGTGAGAAGGCTTTGGCTATGGAGGCAGTGAAGTCTTGCTCAACATCTTTGCCGCTGCCAATCACTTCAAACTCGTAATCGTTTATTTTTTTTGTGAATTCAATACCTCCGATGCTAAATCTGTTGTATGAGAAGCCGAGATTCATAGGCAGAATTTTTTTCAGGATGACGCGATTTATACGCGGAACTTTCAGTGTGCCGCTGAAGTAGTTGTGATGTCCTGCAATCCCGTTGGCGGTTGGGTCTGAACTTTTTTCGTCCGGTTTAACGCCCATCATAATAATAGACAGTCTGGGCTGTATAAAGCTAATCCCTGCGGGGTTAAAATAGTTTGCGCTTGGATCATCCGCAATCGAGACGAACGCTCCTCCGAGCGCGGTTGCCCTTGCACCGACACCGATTGTCATGAAAGCTCCAGAATCACCGGCACCTTCGTCAGTAGCTCTTAGCGGCGTTGTACTAAGGATTAATATAAAAGAGATTATGCAAAGTAAACGCATGTAAAACTCCTTATTTCTCAAGTTTTATTTTAATCTAGGTCCGACAGCAATCTTCCAATATTTGGGCGGGTTTTTGCCAGCGATTAGCTCACAGATATAAATTCCGCTACCGACGAGATTACCGCCTTCGGTGTTTCCCTTCCATTTAATTATATTACTGCCTTCTTTTGTATAGCCGAGTTCTGTATCGGATTCAAAAAAAGTCCTGACTATTCGCCCGGAAACATCATAGATATTAACTTTGCAGGGGAGTTTTTCGTTGAGATCAAAACGAATAATTGCTTCTTCTACGCCCTGTTTGAATGGGTTGGGGTAGCTGAAGAAAGATGCGACTGGATCTTTGGAGACAGTGATGCTAATCTTTTCTTGTCTGCCATTTCCGGCGAAATCAGACACGATTACAGATATTTCATGCTTTCCGGGGGAGATATCCGTGAAAGTAATTATCAGGAAGAAAAGTTTTTTTAATTCTTTATATTTTTGCTCAATCAAATCTGCCTCAAATGCCTGACTTATGAAGCGGATGTTATTGTCTTTTTGTTCAATGGTGAAGTTGAGTTTTGAAGAATCGAGTTTAATCTCGAATTTTTCATGAGCAAGTGGGTAATCTAATCCTGGTTGATGATCATTATTAATCTTGATAAGGATTTCTGTTCTTTGTGCGATTGGTTTATGAAAAGGGGTGATAGGAAGAATTTCGGGGGCGTAAATATCTCTGAATTCGAGAGCGACAGCATATTCCTGTTCAATTGTGGGGGAGGACGAGTTTCCAGCAGATATGCTGATAATTTGGTTTGTTTTGGCGATTCCAACTCTGTAAATTCCGTCTTCAAGTTTAACGGTTTCAATGGTTGGTTCATTTTCATCGAATGTAATTAGGATGCTTTTACCATTTCTGAAAGTTTCAGGGTCAAATCGTTCTTTATCAATTTCCGGCTTCAATTGTTTGTTTACAAATTCGTCAGAGGCAATCTCCGCCGTAAATTTTGATGCGAATTCTGTTTTGTCAGGGAAAAGGAGAAAACTTTTTCTGACAGCTTCGGAGCTGAGATTAGGATATGTGGCTTCGGCGCCGGAAATCGTGATGGGCGGATCAAAAGCGAGGAAGAGAAAATCACCTTCGTTGACCTGAGTATCCTCATTGACATCAATTAGGAACGCTTTCTTCAATACTGGTCGTTCCATGTTGACGGAAATTGTTATTGAGACTTCGCCAAGTTCTTCGTTGGTAAGGGCGTATTCTTTCTCGGTATTTTTATCTTTGGCCTTGAGTTGTTTAACAGTAATTTCTGGATTGCCGGTTTCAGTTTTCCCTTCAATGGTTTCGATTAGGTATGTAATCTTTCCTTTCCCATTGGTTGTGAGATTTAAGATTTGCGGGGAGATTTTTTTGAAGTTGTATAAAGAATTGCTGAGGCTGAGATCTATATCAGAAGGTGTGATACTTGCATCTGCGCCTTGGTTTTCGAGTGTTACGGTGACCTCAAAACTTTGATTGATGCCAATCTGCTTTTTAGGAGCATAATCAATTTCGATTACCTTAATCTCACATGGATTGGAGATAGTAAGTGAATTTGATAGTTTAGTATCCGGTTCCATGTATTCCTGTCTGTTTTTATCTTTTCCTGTGATTGTAGCAGTAAAAGTAATCATGCCTTCTTTACGGGTTGTGTAGGTGAAAGGGATTGTCGGCTCTTTGGGGGTATCAATATCGCCGAGGTTTCGGACTTGTTCGGCTTCCTCGACAAGTGATAGCTGGTCTGGTTTTACGGTAAGTTTAACCTCGCTTGCAGTTGCTTCCCCCTTTTTGGACACCGTAATCTCGACGGTAATCTTTTCGCCTGTGGTGAGTTCGCTTCTATCGGGTAATTTTTCTGCCCTAGCATGAATGTTCGTTATTTCAAGAATCGGTGGGGTTTGGATGACAAGATTGCCACTGGATTTTTTAATTCCTGTGGAGTACTGGATATTAGATATAACGTCGGTGTAGCTAATCTCTCCGTCAAATCGGAAGCTCGCGTTACTGCCCTTTTCGGTCGAGCCCACCCAAATGAATTTTTCAGAAGTCTTACCACTAATCTTCGCTGGATTTTGGGGTGAAGGAACCACAGTTACTTTTTCACGAATTGCCGGAGGCAGGGTTTCCTCCGGATCCAATTTGAGTTGGTTAATAGTTGCTTCTGCTTCGCCGGTGTTTTCCGCAATCATACGGACTTGAAGGCTCTGTCCCTCGGTAATCGTGAGTGATGGACTCCAGTCATTCTCCTCAGGAATACCAAGTTTGCTATTGAACGTTATCTCGCTGATAACAACTTGTGCTTTTTGCACTACCTCAACTTCAATGCGCTTATATTCAGGCCATGGAGTAATGGGTATATTAGTATTGTCGTCATTTGGCAATTTAGAAAATGCAACACGAATCGATGATGCTTTGTTGGGATTTTTGGGCGCAATCATATCCCATTGGCGTTCAAATTTTTTCGAGCCTTCTACGTCTAAAAAATCACCAGGAAGAAATGTTCTCTCTGGTGTCGTGATTGTATACCCTTCTGCCTCTATTTTAATAACGCCTCCTCCTTCCAGGTCTGCTTCGCCTTCCTTAATAACTATGACCTTCACATTAAAGTTCTGGTCAGTGGAAACAACGTTTTTTTCTTTATTCGTTGCCGTTTCTGGCTTGATTATTTCTAGCAGATCAATACGGAGTTCGGCTTTTGTTTGGAGACGCACCTTGATTTCTTTGAACAAGTATGGTGTTTCCTCCACAGTAACTTTTATGATAACAAGGTCTTCAGAAACTTTATTAGATGGCGCTGTTACAATCCATTCGGAATACCATTTATTGTCTTTATTAACAGGCACTTCAGAAAGTGATTCACTGGTAGTAAAACCTGAACCTGGTGGCAAATATAAGATTAAGTGATACTGCTCCGGGCTTACACCTACCCGAATTTCCGCCTGTACTGTGAATTCTTGTTCAGTGGATATATACCATGGGTTACCTTCTTTCTCTGGCTGGTCGGGGCCAGGAGCGTCGCTTTTAGGCCCAGTTAACTTGACAATTAGCTCGCCTCGTCCTGTTTGAACCGGAATGGGCGGTGGCATCACTACTCTTGCAGGAAAGCCTGTATTTTTATCCAGAGGGGACGGGGAAGCCTCCAAGCTAATCTGTTTAATAGAATCATCCGGTTTTTCAGGTGCTGTCACTGTCCATTTAATAAATGTTTCATTATTATTGATAATCTCTGAGAGTGAACGTTCTTGCGGTGATTCCACGATATACCCAGGAACATCATCAAGGCTTATCTTGGTGTCGATTGGATCCAAAAAATCTCCATTCCATTCCACGCTTACATAAACGTAAAATTGTTGTTTGACATCTAACTGCCTTTTGATTTCATTGTCTTTATTATCAGTCATTTTAAAATCCGTCAGTACCAAAGTAGCAGCCTGCTCAATTTTGATATCGATAGATGCAGATTTGCCCGCTTCAATGATATCAGCCTTATACCCAGTATTTTCATCCAGAGGTGTTTCGGTAATGGTAACCTTAATGGGGGCATTTTCTACTGTTGCCTCAGGCGCTAGCACTTCCCAAGTGACTAGCTCACCGACGGAAAACGTTTTTTCTTCTGGTTTTGTAATTTTGTAGTTTGGCGCATTTATAGTCAATTTGCCAGTTCCAATAGTTTTCGCCTTGCCTTCGTTTCCCACTATCGCCACAACCGTAAACATTTGCCCTGTAGATACTGTTTGATCAGTCGCACCTGGTGGCGAGATAATTTTCAGAGAGGAGACGTATAATTGCGCTTTTGTAACCGTTGTGATGGATACAGAAGAGAATGGCTCGAGGGATTTTACATTGGTGCCATCAGTTTTTTCGCCTTCTGAAAAAACTTTAATCTGCATCTTATATTTTGGTTCGTTGGGTGCAATGACCGTCCATTGGACGGTTCCATCCAAAGAGACTTTTTGGGTTTCTGGACTAACAAGAGTATACCCTCCACCTTCAGGTAAGATGATAGTTGATGTTTTCACAGTAACCTCTGGAGGAACTATTATTTTATTCTTGACAATGAATCGCTGTGCGGTAGAAACAGTCGCATCTACTTTCTCTCCTCGTAGCACATCTATTTCCTCTCCTTTTAGGAATTGAATTGTAACCAAATCTACTATTGTTATTACCGGTGGGGTGTATACTGGTATTCCTTTAACTGACGATACTACTTTAGCGGGAGCATTGGTGTTGATATCATTAGGAATAGGGTTAATGCGGACTTCAATTTGCTGGGATTTGCTATCCGGTTGCGACGGGGATAATATTTTCCATGAAATCTCTTTCTTCAACTCAAGTAGGCGTTCCAATCCATCAGCAGGTTGATAGCCTTCAGGGAGTGTTAGAACAAGCTTACCTTTTGAATCGATTCCAGCTTCTCCGAGATTATTTATAGTTGCGGAAATTGTAAATTGTTCGTTGGTTCTTAAGAACCCACTTTTTGCTCTTTCCGGCTCGGTGATTTTTAATTCTGTTATTTCTATTTCTGCGGCTTTTTGGATGGTAACGTCAATAGGTTGTGGTGGGGGGCCAATCAATTCTTGTTTGATTGGCTCGTTTGTGTTCTCATCATCTGGAGCAGTCTTAATTTTTGCCGTAATGACACCTTTCCTATCAGTCGGATTTGGTTCTGTCGGCAAGGTTGGCGCTCTAAGCCGCCATGTTACAGTGGTGGACTTTTCGAAAGCAGGGAAGCGCTGGATTGCATCATCTATTATTGTATAAGTTTGCGGTGTTGTGGATAATTCGATTTCTCCAACCCCCTCAATCTTTGCATCGCCTCCTTTGCTAATTGTTGCCTCCACAGTAAATGTTTGTCCGTCAGAAAGAGTTTTATCTGTAGCGCCTTGAGGGTCAATAATCTGTAAACCGCTGATTTTCAAGGTAGCCGCTTGGACGGTTGTGATAGAAATAGTGTTTTCAACCTGGGGTTGTTCTGGGCTTGTTGTCTTCGTCACAACGGTTATTTTTTGTTCTGTTTTAGGTTCAGGTGGAGCCTTGACTTGCCACTTGACAATATTATTCACCGGTTTTTGGGATATGGGATCAAGGATCTCATATCTATTGGTCTCATTATTGGTCACATTAATTGTTGAAGTAGGAGTTGCAACACCGGGAGGAATAGATACAGAAGTTTCTACGATAAACATTTGCCCTGTTGAGACAACTTTGTTCGTTGCGCCTGGTGGTTCGCTTATCCTTGTTATTGCGCTAAGTGTATTTTCAGGAATGGTTTTTACGCTGGTCTCACCGGGGGCAGGCGTGGGTACAGATGTCCCACTGTTTCCATCCGTAATTGACCATGTTTCTGTAGGGGATACCGTAATCCATCCCTCATCCTTTGGATTTGATGGAGCAACAACCCGCCAAGGTACAGGCACGCCCACAGTAAACTCTTTCTTGTCTGTTTCGCCTTCGGCAAGGGTCACACCAGTATCGCCGAAATCAATTTTTAAATTACCCTTGCCTTTTGCCTCGGCGTCTCCTTCATTGATGACAATTGCTTCAACAATAAAGGGGGTATTCACCTTGACGAGGCCACCAATGGTGTTTAGGGTTTTTAAATCAATCTTCAACGTCACAGCGGATTCGGTGCGAATCTGTAATGAATCTGAGGCGCTCTTGGTTTCTTCTCCGGTATTTTCTTCTATTCCTTTAACATCAACTGTAAAGTTTTGAAACTTCTCATCTTTAATCGACGGGGCAGTAATATCCCATTTATACACCTGGGATACTTCTTCAGTAAGAGGAATATCTTGAGTTTCTTGCTTTTTTTCGTCATATATAGAGGGTTCATATCCAGAGGGTAGAGTGAGCGTTATCTTGGGATTTTTTACTTTGGCTGCGCCGGTTTGAATAACCTGTGCTTGAATGCTAAACTCCTGTTTTGTAGATACGATGCTATCTTTAGCGCCATCGGGACTGATAATTGATAATTCTACACTTAAACCTCCCTCGCGTTCTATAGTAATCTGGGTTTCTTTAGAACGGACAAGAATATACGCTTCCTTATTCGAGTTTTCATCATTTGGCGCGTTCAGAATGGTTGCCTTGATTGCATCTTTTCGTCTATCACTCCCCAATGTTTCAGGGGCTGTTACTGTCAAAGAAATAGGGTCATTCGTCGAAGAAAATGGTATTTTGTTCTTCCCGCTGAGAGTATAATCTTTTGGAACTTCAATCTGTAGTTCCCCTTGACTCTCTTTTTCAAATTGTGCAGTGCCACTTTTAGTTAAGGTTATGTTGATGGTAAATTGTTGCCCAGTGGAAAAAATAGAATCTTTGTCGTTTCGTTTATTGTTAGGAACATCTATTTTGTCTATGCTCAACTCTGCCCTGGTGACGGTGCGGATGCTTATGAAGGAAGCTTTAATGGGAATAGTTTGTTGTTGCCTTTTATACTCTACCGTAAAAGGAATATCTTCGCTGGTTTCTTTTAGAGCTGTTACTTTCCATTCCACGGTACGCTTGCTGGGAATAGGCTCAGTGATTGAGAACTTATCCTCTGATTCTTTCGGAAGTTTCAGCGTTGCAGATGTGAAATCTGTGGGAATCTCGCCTGTCTGCAGGGTGAAGTCTTGTGAAGTGGACACAGTTCTATCTGTTGCTCCCTCTGGCTCTATGATTTGTAGGGAAATTTCAGAAATCGTATCAATCTGTCTATCCGCAGAAGGGAGATTATTTGGGTCAGGAACTGCTGGAAGCCTGCTATTTTCATCCAACGGAATTTCTTGAAACAACTTCTGACATTTTGTATCATTTTTTTCAGCGTCGTTTTCCTCATCAAAAACACTTTCCAGCCTTTCCGAAAATTTTGCAACCCCTTCCCGAACAACACGGAATGCAAGGTCAATATACTGCTCTGTTGTTTCACTATCAGAATGCCCAAGAAAACTTTGGACGCACTTTATGTCCCGCGTCGCTTCGTATAGCCAAGTCGCGGCTGTTTTTCGCATACTATGCGTGCTGGCGCGTTCAGGTTCAATTCCCGCTGCTTCATAAGTAGTTCTCAAAATGCGGTGGAGCTGCACACGAGTTAAATGACCACCCTTCTGAGAAACAAACAGCGGAGCTTCTTTCTCAAGCGATTCCCCTTCTTTCCATTTCCAGGCAATCAGCTCAGAAATGATATTCTGGGCAATCGGATTCACATCGATCGGTACACGTCTTGCTTTTTTTCTTTTAGCAGTCTCAGGTCTGATGATAATTGTATTTACTGGTTTGCCATTTCTCCAGACATCAGACACTTTCAGTTGACAAAGCTCTGAGACGCGGCTACCGATGCAAAGACCAAGCAAAAAGATAGCTTTATCCCTGGTGGCATATTTGCCAGAAAAAGAATCAGAGATGCTCTTTACTTCCTCTGGCTCAAACACACGAGCGCCTTCAATTCTTGAGGCCACGTCAAGCAACTCGCCTGTTTCAAGCAGATGAATCAACTCAGGTTTCCTTAGCTTCATAACGCCTTTGTATCCACGGCGCTTGGCTTCTTGCTTCAATTGTGGGACGGTCATAGATTCATAATCAATTGTATCTCTCATAACTTAAATTAACCGTAAAAAATAAATATTCCTAATTATAGGAAGCAGACTTCGTCTATTTCGTAATCATCGGAATGGTCGGCTGAGCCTGTTATGCAAGTAAAGCACATTAAGAAACCAACAATAGCGCTACCAATAGCCCATATAGGGTTACCACAGATAATTTTTCATTGAACTCCCTACTTGATACTCCACTACTCCAAAAACTCCCTTGCATAATAAATCAGGTTAGATTTTTAGCTCATCAATACTGCCTGCATGAACGACGTTACGGATGAGCGCTCTCAATCTTTCTATGTCCCGAATGGTTTGGATTCTGTTTTCTATCTCTGGTGGAATAGAATTGAATTTGCTTCGCATGAACTCAAGTAAATCCTCTTGTCTGGCTTGAAGGACGCCCAGCTCCTTCCCTTCTTCCATCAACGCTTGTGCGGCTGTTCTTCCCATTTTCAATACCTCCTCTCGTCTTTGATGGTCTTTCACCGTTTCGCTTACAAGGGAAATTAAGAAAGGCTGTTCTTCTTTCTCACGACGGTGAAGGATGAGTAATACCAAGTAATACATCAATTTTTCCCATTGGTTTCTTTCTTCCTCTGGTAACTTGTCCAAATTAGATACTGCCAATTTCAACGCCTCGGAGAATTCCTCTTTTGTAGCATATTCCTTCTGGATAGCGCGCAACACCCAACCAAAGGGATGTCCTTCCGCTACCAGTTTCTCAGGGTCAGTAGTTTTCAGGTTAAAAAATAACGTGTCGTGTTGTGGAACAAAGCGTTCCAAAGGCTCAGGTATATCCATCAACGCCGAAATCTTTAGTGGTGCTTTCCATATAGCTTCGCCCGTGTAAAAAAGAATGGGTATAATAGGGCGGAATCGCCACTGGGTCTCCGGTACCTTCTCATCAAGCCAACCGCGCCTTTGCCTATCCCAGATTTGCCCCATGTAGTAGAACATCCGAAAACCCATCTCCCAACGTGGCGCCGATTGGTGTTCGATTAGAAGATAGATGGTTACTTCCCGCTCCGTGCCTTCCACCAAGTCTTTAAACGGTGCAAGAAAGATTACATCTGCTTCCTGTTTGCGTAAGTTATCTGGGATAAAAGTCGTAAGAATATGTTGAAGCCTTTTAAAGTCTATACATTCAGCTAAATCAATATCTACAATGCGAAGTAGGCAATTCGTATTTTCGGGAGATTCCAGAAGCCATTTTGTGCCGCGGTCAGGAAACTCCCGAACCGGTAATAAAGAAATTTCTTCTGTCATTTGTAAAAATACTCCATTCCTAATTTTCTAAAAGGTACTTGAGGCTGTTAAAATAGTCTCCACCATTTTGTTAAAACTTAGAAGTAACTCTTTCTGCATACGCGGCGGTAGGTATTCAAGTTTATCAAGAAAGGTTTCCAATCCATCAACATCCGTTCTTGAAATCCGCATACTATTTTTCATTTGTTTTAACTGCTTTTGCCGGCGCTCTTCAAGCTTTATTTTCTTTTCCGCAAAAATAAGTTCGCTTGCTTTTTCAAAATCCCAAGACAAAACTTCGCAAACCTTTATAAGGTTATCGGCGCTGGGGTAAGTTACCCCGCCCAACCACTGTGAGACCGACGCATGTCTTACGCTGATTGCTTCGGCGAAATCTTTACTGTATTTATATTTGTTCTCTATCCGTTTTTTTAGTTCATCACCAAAAGATAGCATATATTCTCATCCCTCATTCCTTAGTTTAGTAGTATTTTAACATTAAGTTACCTATATGTCAAGATTTATTGCCACCATGTCAAGATTTATTGCCACCAGTTTTCAAATTTTTTTGGAAAAATAAAATTTTTCTTGAATAAGAAAAATCGGTCTGTTATAATAAATTAAGAATATTTCTTAATTAAGCAAAGGGTGCTAAATGGAAGGACAAATTCGAATAGAACCTAATAAAATCAGGCAACTAATTGATGAGAACGGATTTAAGCATTGCTATATTGCTAAAATTCTTTCTATACATCCATCACTTCTTGTTAGAAAATTTAAAGGAGAGCGGGCATTTCTACCGGAAGAATTAGTGGCTATTGCTAAGTTATTAAGAATCGACCTTACTGCTTTCTACACAATTGATTGAGTAGCCCAAGGAGATACTTTCGAGGCTTTCTGCGATTATTTTGTATACTGAGCGGATGTTTTTAGATTTGTTTCTAAAAATTCTAAAACGTGACGCGCAATCAATGGATGCGGAGTATATTTACCGCGTTCCCATCGACTGACAGTAGCAGAAGTCACACCCACTCTGGCAGCTAATTGTTCTTGTGTAATTCCTAGTTTTATTCGTTTATTTTTGATTTCTTCTCCTGTTAATTTGGATTTCATACAAAGCGAACCTCCTTTCTATTTAATAATAACTTATATAATACGCCAAGTCAACTGTAAAATGAACTTGACATATTACTAAACATATTATATTATCAAACTGTTTTTTAAAAGTTCCAACGGCAGCCGCGCGCGAGGCTAAGGAGTGATGTTCTCTCCCATCACTCCATGCCGTTGGAGAAAATTTTCCTCGTGAAAACAGGTCCCGCTTTGCGGGAGAAAGAGAATCCAAAGATAATTGGAGAGAAAAACTCACCCCTCACCTACGAAGGAGAGAAAAATGGAAAAAGAATTGACCCCATCGGAAATAAGGAATTTACGTAAATCATTAGGATTGTCGCAAAGACAGTTTGCGAATCTTATAGATGTAAAGCGATTGACAATAGCACGCTGGGAAGCGGGAAACATGAAACCCAAGAAAGAGCATTTTGAAATGTTGGAAAAGTTAGCCAATGATACAAATGTATCGTTCAACGATACAAAATCTGAAAATGTATCGTCAAAGGAAAATGTATCGTCTTCAAACGATACAAACGATACAAAAAGTGTATCGTCAAACGATAAAAAGAACGATACAAACGATACAAGTGTATCGCCAAACGAGACAACTAAGAACGATACAAATGTATCGTCTCACGATACAAACGATACAAAATCTGAGAATGTATCATCTGAAAATGTATCGTCCCAAGACCCAAAAGTAGATAACCAAACACAAGGTACGTCAAAAAACGCTGATGAACGAGGGGCTTCTTTGGCAAATGAAAGCGCAAGTGATACCGACATGCCTCAACAGAAGGCTAGGCAAAGGCGAAGCCCATTTGTTCAAAGCGTCCTTGACAAAATACCGATTGAAGGTGAGATAGGCAAGGATGTCCAGTTGAAACGCTCAGGCAAGAAGTTTTCAGGATTATGCCCTTTCCATAACGACACCCATCCGTCCTTTGAAGTCTACCCTCACACTCAATCATGGTTCTGCTACGGATGTCAAAAGGGCGGTTCGCTTATTGACTACGTGATATATCGTGATGGAATCACACCAGCGGAATCAATACACCGCCTATGCGAAACTTACAACATCCCGCAACCTTCTTGGACTGAGAAAGAAAAAGCAGAATGGGAAAAAGCAAAGGAAGAAAAAGAGCTAATATCTTCAATCAACCTTGCCGTTTTCAAGTGGTATCATGACAAGATGCCAAAAGAAAGGCGGGAATACTACCTTCGAAGGGGGATAATAGATGGCACTATAGATAAAGAAGTGTTGGGCTATGCGCCAGACAATGATGATATCGTGGGGGAATTACTGAAAAGCTACAAAGCAGAGCAGTTGGTTTACTCTGGGCTTTTCACCGCCGTAAAAGGTTGCCTTGAGCCAATCTACAAGCGACATTACGTAATTCCCTACTGGGAAGAGTGCAAGATTGTCTATTCCATTGGGCGCTTGGATACCAATGACCCAGACGAGATAGCGCAATTGCCTGAGTGGAACAGAGGCAAGTACAAGAAGCAACTCGTGCATTCCGAAAAACACCCAGAGGTCTCTAAAGTAGTCAAGAATGTTATCTGGAACGCCGACTGCGTAGGTTTGTATGAAACAGGCTCCATCGCTGAGGGTATCATCGATGGAATTCTGCATAAGCAGATTAGTGATGAAATTGGCGTCGGTGTTATCTCACCAGTTACCACGAAGTTCTCAAAAAGCGATATTGAACAGCTCGTTGCTGAAACTTCGCATTGGGAAAAAGTCTACTGCATCGCTGATAACGAAGTCAGCGGGGCTGGCATCAAGGGCGCCGTGCAAACAGCAAAGACCCTTTTTAAGGCAGGGCGTAACCCTCACATCGTCCTACCTCCCCGACCAGACGGCGTCTCTAAAGTAGACTTAGCGGATTATCTCAACGTCCCGCCCGACCAAAAGGAAGCTCGTACAAAGGAGTTTGCGCAACTTCTTTCTTCTTCTCCACCGTTGTTAGACTACTTGATTTCGCAAGCTAGTTCTATAAAAGACAAGAAAAAGAGAAACGAGCGAATCACTGAGATAATCAACTTAATGGTTTCCTTGAGCCCTTTGGAGTTAGAAGATTACAAGGAGACCTTTGAAACACAGTTTGATGTAAAGCGTGGAGTTTTCAAGTCTTTATTAGAGAAAGCCAAGCATGAGAGAGAAGAGGAAGAAAGAAAGTCTGCGCAAGAGGAATTCAACCTACGGACGGTCAACGTTGAAGCTTCACAACCAACGGACGAGAGGACGCCCCGTCGCTACGGAGATGTGATGGAAACAGAAGACGGCTACATGCAGATTACATTCCTGCCAATAGGGGAAATGCGAACAGACAAGATTTCATCATTTATAATCAAGCCCAAAAGCCGACTTTGGATAGATGATTACGAAGCCGTCTCCACCGACCTTTTAACAGCCAATGGCAAAACCTACGCCGCTATTTTTGAGCGTCAACATTGGAATGAACTTAACGCATTCATGAGTAGACTTCCATCAATTGACCTCGTTTGGCAAGGCAAACTCCCTGAAGTTCAAGCTGTCATGGGCATTGTCAATAGCTACGCTGTTCCCACCCAAAAAGGAACAAGGCAAATAGGCTGGTATAACGCAGGGACGGAAGCTGAACCTAATTTGATATGGGTAGCGAAGGACATCAATATAAATAAAGATGGCTTTCTTTCCCCGCCCAAAGTCCTCTACTGTCCCTACCCCGGAGAGATGGAGATAGAAAACGCCATTAACTTTCAGGATACAGACGACGCTCGCTTACAAAAACTTAAAGCTTTGGCAAAGGAACTTGTCTTAGTTAATGAGCCAAATGCCATCCTTCCTATAATCGGTTGGTTTTTTGCCGTTCCCTTCAAAAGGCATTTTCTTAATCATCCAAACTACCACCATTTCCCACACCTGAACGTCTGGGGAACGCGTGGTAGCGGAAAGACCGAGACGGTAAAACTGCTTTGGAGAATTTTGGGTTATACGGGAAAGGAAATCCCCTCAGCTAGTCAGACACGGTTTGCGTTGCTTAGAATGTTCACATCCACAAACTCCTATCCCATCTGCCTTGACGAGTACAAGCCTTATGACATGAAAGCAGGTTCGCCGGAAGCAGTAGGACATTTTCTTAGGCTTTCTTATGACGGCAAGGTAGACGCAAGAGGACGCCCAGACCAAAGCATTGTCAGCTATCGCCTTGTTGCGCCTGCTTGTTTGATAGGGGAATCGCCAATTGAAGAATCCGCTATGCTTGAACGTATTATCCCATCCGTGTTATCTCCAATGGCAATAGATAAGCAAACGAAAGAAGGAATTAAACGTCAGGAGATTTTTGAAAAACTGGTTGACACAAACTGGGAAGGCTTCTTTTTAAGATACTTGCGATACGTTTTTTCTGTTCCTTTTTCAGAAACCCTCGATGACGCAAGGGGTAGAGTGCTTTGGTATACTCAAATGCGCCCTTTTGTCCCAAGAATACTGGATAATCTTGTCGCTCTGCAGTTTGGGCTTGAGAGGTTTGCAGAGTTTTTGAGTATCCCCTTTGATGCTCTTGATGGATTGATGCAAGAGTGCATTATCAACACCGCAAACACGCTTTGCGGCGAAGGTGATGTTCATAGTAAACTGGCGGTTGAGAGCATGTTAGAGCAGTTGTCGGTTATGGCTGAAACTTACCGTCTAAAGCCCGGTGTTCACTACATCCTAAACAATAATAACGACAGTGGGCAGACTGAGATTTATTTGCGGTTGTCGGCGTGTCTCGCTGAGTTCCGCAAGTTTGTCAGAGAAACAAACTGGCAAGGCGAAGTGATGGTAGACTCAGCTTACCGAAGGCAATTACGGGAAATGATGGCTGAAGGGAAGCTGGTTGTAGACATCAATCGTGTCACCAGAGGATGGGACGGGGATAAAACACAGAGAGCTGTTGTGATTGTGCCGGAAGATACATTAGATTTATCGGGGTTTCAGGAGAAACAGCCATTTAAACCTGACATATAGTAAGGTTTCGTTACCATGCGCTCGGTTTATTCTACTATTTTCGTAATACTACAATTATAGGTTACAATTGTTACAGTTTGTTACAGTAGTTTGTAACAAACTGTAACCCAGTCTACAACTGGGTTTGTAAGTGTTTGTTACAATGTTACACTTTTTTTATAGATACACGCGCGCGAGGGGTGTATTTTTTTAATCTGTCACCATGACTACCTTGAAAAAGATATACCCATCCAGGGAGAGTGGTATAGTAAAAAAAGTGTAACATTTGTAACAAATGCCACCAACCCAGTCGTAGCCTAACTTCTCCGTGTTACAAAAACTGTAACAGAGTGTAACAAAAGAGGGGAAAAACTGTAACAACCAGACTACGACTGAGTTTTCACGGTATGTGAAAGTGTAACAGACAGCATTAGTACGACATAAGTAGTAGGGAGACGAAAAAGCGAATGGGAAAAAACAGGGCCTGTCCTTGAGTGAAGCGAAGGATTACAAACAGATGCTCACTGAATTTTAAGGCAATAATGCAAAATAGGTATTCAGGAGGAAAAAAAGTGAAAGACTCTATTTTATATCAAAAAGAAGCAGAAAGACGTACAAATAATAGTGAAAGCCTTAAAAATTCATTTTCCCGATACTTAGAGTCGGTAAAGCAACGCTCACCCAACTGTACCTCCTCCCATCATTCGGTATCATGTGCGAAAAGCGAAAAGCAATCCCCCTTCCAAAGGGGGTTGTATGAAACCATCGCTTCGATAGAAGAAATCCCACCTTATGACACCATCGCTATTGATACCGAAACAACTGGTTTAGAGCGGGACGCTAAGTTGTTAGGTTTAAGCTTTTGCGGAGAAGCAGGCAAAGCATACTGGTTGCCCGCGGATAAGATTGTACCGTTTGTAGTGGAAGCCACTCTCGCAGGAAAACAGCTTGTCATGCACAACGCCAAATTTGACCTCCAAGTGTTGGCTCGGAACGGAATTTCGTTATATGGAAACCAAATCTTTGACACTATGATTGCTCACCAGTTGCTTGATGAAAATTCAAGTCACTCTCTTAAACATCTGGCAAAAACAGTTTTGGGCGCGGATGTTGTCCTTGAAAAAAATCCTTTGCAGGACAGCCCGTTGCTTGCTGATTTAAAACAGTTGATAGAATACGCTTGCGCCGACGCAGACTATACCTTTCAATTGTATCAATTGTTTGCAAACCAGTTGAAGCGGGAGAATCTAAGCCGCCTTTTCTCCACCGTTGAAATGCCATTAGTAAAGATAGTTTCCAGGATGGAAGACTGGGGAATCCTTCTTGATACGGAAAAGCTCGTTGCGTTACAAACAAAGCTTTACGAGGAAAGCAAAGCAATATTAAATGACATCTTCTCCATCGCAGGCAAGCCATTTGACATCAATTCACCCACACAACTTAGCGCGCTTCTGTATGACAAACTTAACTTGGAATCTAAAAAGAAAACGCCCAAGGGTGCCAAGTCCACCGACATTGAAAGCCTCGAAGCTATTTCTGAAGATCACCCTATCGTAGAAAAAATCCTTCGCTATCGTGAAATAGACAAGCTTTGTTCAACTTACCTAGAAAAACTTCCCTTGTTGGTTGATAAAACAACAGGTCGCATACACTGTCAGCTTCACCAGAACGGAACGGTAACTGGGCGTTTCTCTTGTAGCGAGCCAAACCTTCAGAATATCCCCAGAGGCGATATCATACGGTCTGCCTTCATCCCAGCGCCTGACCATGTTTTCATTGACGCTGATTTCTCTCAGATAGAGCTTCGATGCATCGCCCATTACACACAGGATGAGAACATGCTTGCGGCTTATCATAACGGCGCTGATTTGCACAAGAAAACAATAGCAGACATGCTCGGCAAACCCATTGAGGATGTTACAGAAAAAGAACGGTTCATCGCTAAATCAATCAATTTCGGGCTTGCCTACGGCATGGGGGCTGGTGGGCTTTCAAAGCGACTAGGTGTGTCCAAAGAGGAAGCTCAAGATTTGATGGACAAATACTTCGGTGTTTATTCCAAAGTCAAAAGCTACATCCATCTTAACCTTATGGAAGTTCAAAAGCGCGGATACGTAGTTAATATGTTTGGTAGAAGGCGAAGAATGGTAAATGGTGATTATCATAAAGCGTTCAACGCGCTAATCCAAAGCACAGCGACGGACATCTGTAAAATCCAGATGGTAAGACTTGCTTCCGCTTTACCTGAGACTGTTAAGATGGTTCTCCAGGTTCATGATGAACTTCTGTTTGAAGTTAAAAGAGAGGAAGCCGAAGTAAATTTGAAACAAATCGTTGCAATTATGGAAACGCCTGTTACGGGATTAGGCGGTAAAAAATTTTCCGTTCCCATCAAAGTAGAAGCTAAGATAGCGGAAAACTGGGCAGACGCCCACTAAAGAATGCGGAATGCGGAATTGAAAAGATTAATAATTCCGAAATCCGAATTCCCAATTCCGGAGGAAGGAGTAGAAAATTGCTTTCAGCTTTAGGCAAAAAGATTTTTCTTGATAGGTATGCTAAGAAAAGTGATCCTTCGCAAGCTCAGGACTTTGCAGAAGGCGACGAGGTGCTTGCCAGACACCAAGGGCAATCGGTTTTGGGTACTGTTGTATCAGTTTCACCAACTGCAGTCGAGTTGAAGCTAGAAAGCGGAGAAACCATCTTAGGCGACAAGAGCAATGTAGCGAAACCTTGTGAGACTTTAGAGATGATGTTTCAGCGTGTATCGGCTGCTGTGGCTTCTGCTGAGGAAAACAAGGAGAAATGGACGGCTTTTTTTTTCAATTTGCTTTCCTTGTGGCAATTCGTTCCCGGTGGCAGGATTTTATCCGCGGCGGGTAATGAAAACCTTACCTACTACAATTGCTTCGTGCTACCATCCCCCAAGGATTCGCGGGAAGGGATAATAGAAACGCTGCTTACTATGGTGGATATTATGAGCCGAGGTGGAGGCGTTGGCATAAACATATCATCCCTTCGACCAAAGGATAGTCCTGTTTACGGTGTTTCTGGGCGCTCATCAGGCGCTGTTTCTTGGGGCGGTCTTTACAGCTTTGCGACCGGATTGATTTGCCAAGGCGGAAGTCGGCGAGGCGCGTTGGGCTTGGTATTGAATGACTGGCATCCCGATTTGCTTGAGTTTGTTTCCGCAAAAAGGAAGGAAGGCGGGGCTTTCCAAAACGCTAACATTTCTGTCGCTATCTCAGATGCCTTCATGAAAGCCGTAGAATATGATTCTTCTTGGCAGCTCGTGTTCCCTGACACTTGCCACCCTGACTATGATACAAAGTGGGACGGTGATTTGCAAACTTGGAGAAAAGCAGGATATCCAGTTTTGACGCATAAAACCATCAAAGCGAAGGAACTTTTTTACGCTATCGTTGAAAACGCTTGGGCAAATGGCGAACCTGGGATTTGGTTCATTTCAACAGCCAACCAAATGAGTAATTCACATTATCTTGGAAGGCTTACTTGTACCAATCCTTGCTTCGAGGAGCCGCTTCCCTCTTTTGGGGTTTGTTGCCTCGGTTCATTGAATCTGCCAGTCTTCATCAAAGGGGATGAGCTCAATTGGGCTGAACTAGAAAAATCTATTGCCGTCGCTGTTCGCTTTCTTGATGATGTAATTTCAGTTACGCCTTACTTTCATTCGGAAATAGAGAGGATCCAGAAAAATGAGCGGAGGATAGGCTTGGGTACGATGGGATTGGCGGAAACTCTAATCAGATTAGGCTTGCGCTACGGTAGCGATGAATCACTGGCGTTTATCGACAAACTCTACGGATTCATTGCTAACAAAGCTTATCTGGCATCGGTTTTCTTAGCCAAAGAAAAAGGGCGATTCCCCGCTTACATCGATGAGTTTCTTTTCTCAGGATTCATGATGAACATGCCAAAAGAAGTCAGGGATGAAGTTTCTAAACATGGTATCCGTAACATGACGATTTTAACGCAGGCGCCTACCGGATCGATAGCTACTATGGTAGGTACATCTACGGGCATAGAACCTTTCTTCGATTTCCGTTACACTCGCAAAAGTCAGCTCGGTGTTTTAGAGGAATATGCCACAGTGTACGCCGAGTTTAAAGAAGCTCACCCCAATGAACCCCTTCCTGATTATTTCGTGACTACGAAAGACATAACAGTATCAGAACACATTGCTGTCCAATCCGCTGTCCAGCGTTGGGTTGATGCCTCCATCTCTAAGACGGTGAATCTTCCTTACGAAGCCACAAAGGATGATGTTTCAAGCGTTTTCATTAAGCTTTATCAATCTGGGTGCAAAGGCGGGACGGTTTATCGGGATGGAAGCCGAAAGGAACAAGTGCTTAACCGTAAGCCTTTGGCTTACGCAAGCTTCGCGAACAGACAAAAAAAGCCTGAAAAGGTAGTATCACACGGCGTAAAAGAACTCCCGTACAAACGTCTGGGCGCAACGGTGTCTATGAAAACGCCATCTGGGACCGCGCACATTACAATGAACCATGATTCTTCTGGTCAACCTTTTGAGGTTTTCATCGAAATAGGCAAAGCTGGAAGTTCAATAAAAGCGATGGCAGAATGTATCGGGCGTCTAATCTCTTTAATATTCAGGCTTGAGCCAATTCCACCTTACGAAAGAGCGCAGGAAATCATAGAGCAGCTCAGTGGAATAGGCGGCGCTCATTCTATCGGTTTCGGCAAGAATAAAGTGCTATCATTGCCAGACGCCGTTAGCAAAGCCTTAGCCGAGCATTATGAACTACCACTCATAAAGGACGTTAATGTCTCACCAAATAACTTGTCTGCTGACATCTGCCCTGTCTGTGGGCAATCATCTTACATAAGTGAGGAAGGTTGTGCTCATTGCCTTTCATGTGGTTATTCGGAGTGTTGACTTTTTTTACTATTTTACTTAACAAATGTTGGGATGGTTTCAAGAAGTTGCGAATCCAAACGCCGTCTTGACCCTTGACCACATTGAACGTCCCGCCTTGCTTTCTCCCGCTTCGCGGGGATGGCGCATGTCCTCTATCAGCCTGGTTTGTTCCTCGAACTGGCGCGTGAGCTGCAAGATTATGGTATCGCTACGAAGTCTATCTTCTTGAGCTTGGTCGAGTTTTGAACGTAGATATTCGTTTTCACTACGTAGCTGCTCTATGAGTTGGTCTTTGTATTCATACGTGTTATTGTCAGAGTTATTATCGCCCAAATCAACGTCATAATGAATGTCTATGTCAACGTCATCGTCAATTTCCCATTTGTCATCAACTTTGGTAGCCCCAATCTTACCGCTTTCAATCCAACGATAGACCGTCCTTCTTGATATTTTATGCTTTTGAACAAAATCTTGCACTGTCATAAGACATTTCTCCTTTAGTGTCATACAGTTTAAACACCCTTGACATACGCCAAACAACGGTTGCGGTTTCATAAAAAAGGTGGGGATAACGATCTATCACAGCGTATATCTGACGTCCATAGTCAAGGATTAGCATGGTGTGATGTTCACCCCGTGAGATAGGCTGTCTCATAACTCTTATCTCACGGGGTGAATGTCCTGACATTTGTTAGCTTTTTTATATTTTTTTATTGCCTAATTAACAAATGTTAATTATAATATAACAAACGATAATAGGGGGTGAGTACAGATGACGAAACAAGAGTTGGTAGGCATTATCGCCACGCGTACGCAAACAACGAAGAAGATTGCCGCAGACTGTTTGGACGCTTTCATGGAAACTTTGATGGAAGCTATAAAAAATGGCGATATTGTTCGGTTAATCGGATTTGGCACATTCAAAGTTAGGGCAAGAGCTGCACGAGCAGGCAGAAACCCACAAACAGGGAAGCCAATCCAAATCCCTGCAAAGGTAGTCCCAGTCTTTCGTCCAGGGACAAAGATGAAAAAAGCGGCAGCTAAAACCCTGTAGAAGTGAGCAAGCGTGCAGGGGAGCAAATGTGCAGGTGAGCATGGGAGCAGGTGTGCAGGGGAGATTGCTCACCTGCTCACCTGCTTAAAAGAAAGGAGTGGATAATCATGAAATCGAACATCGTTTACAAGAAAGAGATTTCTTATACCCCCTATTTCCCGCTTTCTCAAGGTAGTAAAGAAGAATACCGCGTTATTCAATTGCAGACGGCGCTTAAACGCTTAGGCTATTACGATACTCGGATTGACGGCAAGTTCGGTAGAGGAACTAAACGAAGTGTGCAAGCATTTCAATTAGAGGAAGAAATCGAGCCAACGGGCGTCGTCGAGAAAGCAACGGCTGGCAAGTTGGAAAGCTTGTTTTTAGATGAAAACCGTTGGGTTATACCGACAAAGGAAGAGGTTGATACACCTTCAGACCAAATGTCTCTTTTCGTAGAGGTGATGACCTTGCATGGAATCCCTCTCGCTTTTGCCACGGCTTTAGCAGAACAAGAAGGGAATATGGACCACTTTTCAAGCGACGGCTTTGTCAAACTCCGCTGTGAATTCTGGGGACAGTATAAAAAGGGCGACCATCCTGATTACCAGATTAGATACCGAAGCTACGGTATGCTACAAATTCTCGACATGGGACATCCAGAGGATGATTACACGCGTGGAGATGAAGTGGGCAATATCACCAACAGAGAGCTGAAAGAAAGCGTTGCAAAAAACATCGAAGCTGGTGCATGTTTGCTCAAGAGCTTGCTTCGTGGGAAACAGTGTCACTATCCTTCTTCGGATGAGCGATGGTACGGTTGCAGGGATTGCATCAAAAGCATAAAAACAGTACCACGCGATTGGACACATACAAGGTGGCATCGGTGGAAATGCAACGCCGTCCCTGACTTTGCCAAAATTCCGTGTGGCTGGCCTGAGGCTATCCGACGCTACAACGGCAGCGGCAACGAAGCCTTTGCATACCGTGATGAAATCTTAACGAGAGTAGTGGGCGCGAAACGGATTTATGCGGGCTGAAAGAGACAAACCGATTTTTAGCCATCTGCAAAATAACCATCGGTTATTAACACTTTTTGCTTTTTGACGACGAAAACCGCCTTCGCCTTTTTCTTTAGTTTTTATCCTACGGCTAATTTGTCGAAAACGGTTTTCTGCCACGAATGAAAGTCAACATTCTCGCTGAGAAAAGCCCCTAAAGAAAAAGTCGGGGCTACCCTAACTTTTTTCTCAGGGCTAACTTGATGTAGCGTTTTCGTGTGTAGCAGTATCAAGCGGAACACACAAGAGTCCGGTCAAGGAGGTGACCGCAATGGCGGTAAGAACACGCATTGATGTCGCAAAGGAAGTTGCGCCAACGTTCGGCTTAACGTTGCAGGACGCTGACCGCTTTGTTGCGATAGTGTTGGATGAAATCAGAGCGATGTTTCTGCGCGGTGATGAAGTGACGTTCAAGGGATTTGGTCGCTTTTCTCCTGTCAGGCAAGAAGGCAGAATCAGGCGGAATCCTGAAACAGGTGAGCGCATAATCACTCCTGCTAAAAACGTCGTGAAATTCAAACCTTATGGCGAGTTAGCCGAATTGCCATTGGAGGTGAAGTAATGTTTCCATCTGAACCAGGAACCTTTTACTTCGTAAATAGAATCACCACTTGGATGAAACGCCAGAAAAGACGGCTTTGGGTAATGGTTCCTTTCTGGGATTCAGTCGGTGTGGCGATGATAAATGAATGCACTGCAGAGGACATCCGTATTATCTGCCGCCCTGGTGAACTAAAAAAGTACCTTCGTAAAGAACTTCCTCAGCGCTTCAATAAAGACCTTCACACCAAGCTAATTGTAGGTGATTCCGCTTCTTTGATGGGATCTTTTAACATGACTTACCAGAGCATGTTCGATAACCTTGAGCAAGCCACTTTTTCCCGAAGCAATCAGTATCCAGAACATTTCCTTTCGGAGTGGGAAAGACTTTCAAAACTCGAGGAGGGATGAGATGGAAAGTTTAAACATACTTGAGCTGTACCAAACTGGCGGGATGACACTGTTGTTCATCGGTTTTCAGGTCTGGCTTGTCCGCTACTTTATGAAACAGATAGACCAATTTAGAGAAGAGCGGAAGTCGTTACAGCAACAGTTTGATACGGCATTAGACAATCATTGCATGAAGGTGACAGAAGCTCTGGTTGAACAACGACATTGTTTTGAGCTTCTTATTAGAAAGATTGATGATTTAGAAACTATCTCAAAACTTTGTGCGTTATAACCGTCTGTAGAATTTGCTCTGAAAGGAGTCCCAGATGGCTAAGACAAACAAAGATGACAAGTCATTACCCACTATCTGGCGTGTTCCTGATGAACTGTGGGAGAAAATCAAACCGATTCTCGCTGAGCAAGATCCACCCAAACCCACTGGGCGTAAGCGGATTAACGCACGAGATGCTTTGGATGCTATCATTTTCCGCTTGCGCAGCGGTTGCCAGTGGAACTATCTCCCCAAAGAGTTTCCGGATGATAGTTCCGTGCATCGGACCTTCCAGCGGTGGGGGCAATTGGGCATTTGGGATCACATTTGGGCTTCACTGGTCGCCGAGTGTGAAGACCTTGGCGGCGTGAACTGGGAATGGCAAGCTGCCGATGCTGCTATGGCCAAGGCGCGTCTGGGCGGGGATGACATCGGGAGAAACCCCACCGACCGCGCCAAACCGGGCACGAAACGCAGTCTCCTGACCGAGGCCAATGGTGGGCCGCTGGCAGTGGTCGTTGCTGGCGCCAATGTGCATGATACGAAGCTTCTTGCCGATACCCTCGAAGCAGTGATTGTGGAACGCCCTGCGCCGACCGAGGAAACCGTGCAGCACTTGTGCTTGGACAAAGGCTACGATAATCCCACCGGCCACAAGGCGGTGGCGCATCACCAGTATGTGGGTCATATTCGTCGGATCGGCGAGGAAAAGTTCGACGCGAACCGGCAGAAAACCTATCCCGCCCGCCGTTGGGTGGTGGAGCGTACCTTGGCTTGGCTGAGCAAGTGTCGGGCTATCCTCGTTCGGTATGATAAGAAGGCTCGCAACTATCTCAATCTGATTAAACTTGCCTGTGCCCTGCTGTGGTACAGACGTTGCTGGCGATTATCTTTCGTTACGCAGTTGACAACCGAAGCTTCTGCAACCGCATAACAGATATGCCACAGAAGCACGAAAATACTGAATTTCTATATCTCTGTGGCTCTGTGGCTTATATATCGCTCCAGCTGCGTAGGTCCTAATCTGTTTTGAGATAGTTTCTAAATCATTTTCAATTCCGCTTCTCACTCATGATAGAAAAAAGGATGACCCTATTTTGTGCGCTGGAGGAGCTGCGGTTACATCTAATCCTTTTCCCGTCGCTGACTTTTTTGACTTCATTCTATTAGGCGATGCCGAAGAAGTCTTTCCACAAATCTTAAAACTATATTCTAAGACCAACAAAGATTTGTTTCTCCGTCGCATTGCAGAAGCCTTTGACTGTGTGTTAGTTCCAAAGTATCCAAGAGACAACCCCGAACAGTAAATCTTACAGAAATTTATAAAAAGTTACTGCAAAACTTACTACCTGTGTTATCTTCCCCCGAAAATCTTTCGGGAGACATAGCTGGACAACATCAACATGAGAGCAATCGCTGCTATGATTCACGTAGCGACCACAGGCGAAATCACTTCTCCCTCCCGTAGAAAGGGGGGGAGGCTACGTGGCTGTCCGTCGCAATCATTTTTTCTTCTAAACCGTATAACGGGATCCATTTCAGATGCAGGCTTATTTTAGCATCAGGAATCTTATGAGGTAATTTATGATGCCAGTTATAAAGGTTAATAGCAGAATTCAGATCGCGTGGTAAAGAAGCATTGCATTCTTTCTTGCTGCAAACAAAAAATCGCTCGTCTGGAGGCATATCTCTCTGGTAACCACAGCAATGACAAGTTTTGGTAGATTTTCTCTCACTGACTTCTTCTACTATTTTGCCTTTTTTATAAAACACCCACTTCACTATGCTACGCAAGTAGCCTACATATCCCTGAGAAAGCATACTTCTATGAGTATTTTTCAAACCACCTGCAAAAGGAGTATAATCACCATATAGCACTTCATCGTAGCGCCTTTCTAACCAATGTGCGACTGTGTATGCAAACAACTTCATCTGTTCTCGCCGTTTGGCATACAATTTATTTAAAGCTCGATTAAATTGCTTCCACCGCCGACTTGGTTTGAAGTATTTAAGGGAACCATCTTCCTTCCTTACTGCTAAAGATTTTCTTTTACATTTATCCCGACGAGACTTTATATAGTCTATCGCCTTATCAAGGTTCTTTTGAACGTAGCACCTTGCCAAGAAAATAGAATTCACACCATCGAAGCCGACAAATGAATTCTCATGATTTGGGTCAATTGCAATTACGTTCTCAATACCTCGCTTTGCGGGAGAGAGAGAATCGGGACTTTCCTGCTTTTCTTCTTCTTCTGTTTCAAGCGTAAAACAAGCGTAATACTTGCCATTGGGGTCTCTGACAATGACCACTTGACCGAAGAAATTACTTTTCAATTGCTCATTCAAACCAACAATAATGCGCAACTGTTTACCCTGAACATCTTTGCCAAAGGTTATTTGGACGCGATTGTTAGAAATTACCTTTATCCCAGTACCGGAGGGATATACTAAACTCATCCATTTGCGCTTCCAACTACGGAATTTCGGGAGACCGGTTTTGCGTCCTGTCTTCAAGTCAGAAAAGAACTTCTGGTAGGCTTTATGTAAGCGTCTGAGCGTTTCTTTGAGAACTTGCGAATGAACAACCTTCAAAAACGGATTTTCATTCTTGAAAACAGAAAAAGAATGGTTGTGGTTAAAATAACCGATGTACTTTCCTTCCGTTTCATAAGCAGTCTTTTCAATTTCCAAGAACCTATTATATAGCCAGTTGCATATTTTGCTCTGACTATCCAATAGTTTCTCCTGCTCCTCTGTTAGGTTCAACTTTATCTTCTGAGTAAATAACATTTTTTACCTCTGATATTAGACGTTTATTCTTATCACTACGAGCACCATAAAGTTTAGCGGAAAAAGTGGTGATGATTGCAATCAGGTCTTTAGTAAGTTCCTCCGTAAAGGAGACAGCTTCGGTCTGGTTAATAATTACAATCGAAGTTAGATTGTTTTGACATATCTTTTCAAATAGTTCAAATCCAAATCGCATTAAACGGTCTTTGTAATTGACGACAACTCTTAAGACTTTGCCAGATAAGATTTCCATAACTAACTTATTAAACTCTTTGCGATTGAAATTCAAACCACTACCAATGTCCTGATAGATTTCATAGCAATAACCACGCGATAGCGCAAAAGTTTCCAACTGACTTATCTGTCTTTTTAAATCCTCAATTTGCCCAGTAGATGAAACACGAGCGTAGAGAACTGTTTTCTTTTGAACCTGTGGTTTCGATTTGTAAACTATTTCACGGAGCATTTCATCGTCGTATCGACGATGTCTACCTTTTGTTCTTACAGGTTTGATTTTTCCCTCTTTTTCCCATACTCGCAGAGTTTGAGGAGTAATACCTAACAACTTTGCAAATTCTCTAATATTGTACACTTTAAATCACCATTCGTCCTTAGCGAAGTCGAAGGATTTTACTTAAAGTATACAATAAAAATCGGATGTTGTCAAATAATTTTTTATAATATTCTATGTTTTTCTTTAATCAGTTTCTTAGCCCTTTCTCCTTCTGTGCCTATTGAGGTTATCGGTGATTTGTATGTCTGGAGTGGTATCTCACAAAAAAATGGTGAGATAATAATTGACTATGCCATACACAGATGCAAAAGAGCTAAGGATAGGCCAATGGACTTAGGACATTTGAAGCGAAACCAGGTTGAAGACGTTGCTCGATTTTTAGCCTCTTACATCTTAATGAGCCAGATTCTCTTTTTGCGGCTGTTTGCCTCTGCCCGAACCGATATCTTTACTGATTCTCTATTACCGGTATCACATCACAAGCTGCGCCGAGCTTTTAAACAAATTCTCGACATCAACTACCGTCCCATCTATACAGTCGATGTCCTTGACGCTATCCCTGAAAAATTTCTTAAGGATACCTTCGACCTTATTTGGGGACTGGAAATTGAGCGCGTCCGCTACGAACTTCCTGGGCGCATCTTCCATGAGCTTATGCCAAGCGAAATTCGTAAGATGCTGGCTGCTTTCTACACTCGCCCTCAAGCTGCTGATATTCTCGCTTATCTAACCATTGGGCGCAGTGATGAGACTATTTTTGACCCTGCTTGCGGGTCCGGCACTATCCTT
>Ga0315314_1000760_pt1 | contig 32165 bp, 30 predicted proteins | sample TDP9_MG_FD_203631 | JGI IMG/M metagenome (GOLD analysis project Ga0315314, IMG submission 203631) | Freshwater sediment microbial communities from Lake Towuti, South Sulawesi, Indonesia - TDP9 | ecosystem: Environmental > Aquatic > Freshwater > Lake > Sediment | place: Indonesia: South Sulawesi... | reverse complement strand
GGGTGACCCTGGGCCCCTCCTTTCTCTCGGTCCAGTCGTTGGAGGAGGCATTAAGAACCGGTAACCCCCCCATCCTGGCCAGAATGCAGAAGGGTCGTCTGGTATTGGACATGCTTGCTGTCACCGAGGAAGAATTGGAGCTGATGGGGGCTCGGCTGGCCCATCTGGCAAAAAGGAGATAAACGGGGTTTGGCCCATGGGGAAAGAAGAAGAGCCCATCGAGATCATCCTTGAGAGACTGCCCCGGGAGAAGATCCTGGCCCTGGCCCAGAATGAAAAGGTGGACGCCAACATCTTGGATACCATCGGTCGGAAACACCTCAACGATGAGGAGGTGTGCAGGGCCGTCCTTAAACACCCGGGGGTCTCCTTAGCCACCCTCTCCTATGTGGCGCGGCATGCGAACCCATCGTTCGCAGAAGCCCTTGCACACGACGAGGCGCTCCTGGGGAGATTCCCAGAGATCCGCCATGCCCTGTTGGCCAATCCCACTCTGGGCCTCGAGGTGAAGGAGCAGATCCAGAAGGAGACCGAGGGGGCTGGCTTTGGCCCACCCAGAGAGGGGGAGGGGAAGAAGAAGGACCTTTCCCGGATGATTAGAGAGCTCTCCACCGGACAAAGGCTGGCATTGGCGAAGAAAGGCAACAAAGAGGTGCGCATGATCCTGATCCGGGATCCCAATGAGATGATCGCCCTGGAGGTGGTTTCCTCCCCCCGGATTACCGACTCGGAGGTCCTGTACATCAGTCAGATGAGGGATGTCTCAGAGAAAGTCCTGCGAGCCATTGCCAACAGTCGCAAGTACCGCTCCCACAAAGAGATCGTGTTGAATCTCCTCCATAATCCCAAGACGCCGGTCTCGATCTCCTTGGGGCTGGGCATCCCCCGTTTGTCGGACCGGGAACTGGCTGGACTGGCGAGAAATAGGAACATACCCGGGGCCGTTTCCCGGGCGGCTGCCATGGTGCTGGAGAAGAGAAAGAAGCCACCAACGCCCTTGGCGGGAAAAGGCCACTGATGAGGAAGGGTTTTCTGATCAGCTTGGAGGGGGTGGAGGGGTCCGGCAAGAGCACCCAGCTGGAACTTCTGGCAGCCAGCCTGGAGGAGATGGGCAAGAAGGTTCTGAGGACCCGCGAGCCTGGAGGGACGAGCCTGGGAGAACGGATCAGGGTCCTGCTCCTGAGAGGGGAGGGGGTAAGGATCTCGCCGATGGCCGAGCTTCTCCTTTACCTCGCCTGCCGTTCCCAGTTGGTGGAAGAGGTCATTCAGCCTGCCCTCAGGGAAGGATGGATCGTCCTGGCGGATCGCTACCTGGATGCCAGCGTGGCTTATCAAGGGTATGGAAGGGGACTGGAGGTGGGGATGATCCAGGAGATGAACCGGGCGGTAGTGGGCGATGCCTACCCCGATCTGACTTTTCTCTTGGATCTGGAGGCCAAGGCTGGCCTGGATCGGATCTCCCCTCAGGGCCGGGATCGGCTGGAGGGGGAGGGTTTGGCCTTCCATGAGAGGGTGAGGGAGGGGTATCTCCGGCTGGCTGCCCAGGATCCTTCGCGGATCAAGGTGATCTCGGCAGAGAGGGAGGTTTCCGCAGTTGCAGCGGAGGTGAAGGGATATGTAGTCTCTCTCCTTCCTCTCCCGGTTTGAGGGTACGGCCATGTCCTTTCAGGAGATCTTGGGTCATAAGCGTCCGATTGCGATCCTGCAAAGGGCCATCCAGAGTGGACACCTTCCCCACGCCTATCTCTTTACCGGGCCAGAGGGGATCGGAAAGAAACGGGTCGCCCTGAATCTGGCGAAGGCCCTGAACTGTGAGGGGGGGTCCGGTGCGGACTGTTGCGATTCCTGCATCCCTTGTCGGAAGATCGATAAGGGGATTCACCCGGATGTAAGCTTTATCGAGCCCACGGCGACTTCCCCGAAGATCGAGCCTTCGCTCAAGATCGAGCAGGCGCGAGATGCCCAGCGGGATATCTCCCTGAAGCCCTATGAAGGGAAGAAGAAGGTATACATATTCGATCAGGCGGAAAGGATGACTGAGGCGGCCGAGAACGCGCTCTTGAAGACCCTGGAAGAGCCGCCCGGAGAAACCTTGCTGATCCTCGTCACCTCGAGCCCCCACACCCTCCTCCCTACTGTCCTCTCCCGGACCCAGCGGGTCCGATTCGATCCCCTCTGCCCGGAGGAGATGGCCTCCTATTTGATGAAGATTCGAGCGTGGGGAGAGGAGAAGGCGAAGTTCGTCGCCTCCCTCTCGGGAGGCAGCCTGGGGCGGGCCTTAGCGAGGGAGGAAGAAGATCTCTTCTCGCTACGAGACGAAACGGTCTCCATCCTTCCCTCCATCCTGAAGGGTGGGATCTGCCAGATCCTGGACCTGGCAGAGGCCTGGGCCCGGGAGAAGGAGGAGCTCAGAGAGAGGCTGCAGTACCTGCTCATCTGGGTGCGAGATCTGAAGGTCTACCAGATCACTAAGGAGGAGGCTTTCCTCATCAATCGGGATTTGGCCCCTCAGATTCGAGGGGAGGCTGCCTCTCATCCCCCGGGGGTCTTGACTCACCTCTTCCAGATCATCCAGGAGACGAGCAATGGACTTTCTCGCAATGCCAATCCCCGCTTATCTTTGGAGGTCATGTTCCTTCGCATGAGGGGGGCCTTCAACCCGGAGGAAGGGATTGCTTATGCCCAATGTGGTGAAGATCAAATTTGAAGAATTTGGCAAGTCCTTCGCCTTCGATTCGCGGGGCCTGGAACTGAGTCGAGGGGAGGCGGTCATCGTGGAGACGGAGCAGGGAACGGATGTGGGGTGGGTGGTGGCCCAGCCGAGATCGGTCCCCGAGGAGCAGATCAAGAAGGTCTTGAAGCCCATCATCCGCAAGGCAACGGAGGAGGAGGTAGACCGGTATGGGCAGATCCGTTCCAAGGAGAGGGAGGCCTTTGAGAGCTGTCTTCAGAAGATTAAGACCCGCGAGCTTCCCATGAAGTTAGTCGATGTCCGCTTCAGCTTCGATGGTTCCAAGATCATTTTCTATTTCACCTCCGAATCGAGGGTAGATTTTCGCGATCTGGTGCGGGACCTGGTGAAGGAATTCCGGACCCGCATCGAGGTAAGGCAGATCGGCGTCAGGGATCAAGCCAAGCGCATGGGAGGCCTGGGGACCTGCGGTCGGCTCCTCTGCTGTCGTACTTTTCTCGACGAATTTGAGCCGGTCTCCATTCGCATGGCCAAAGAGCAGAGCCTTTCCCTGAATCCCGGCAAGATCTCGGGCCTCTGCGGCCGCCTCATGTGCTGTCTATCTTATGAGTACCAGGCCTATGAGGAATCGAAGAGGATCCTCCCCAGGGTGGGAAGCAGGGTGAAAACCCCGAAGGGGCCGGGGATCGTGAAACAGCTGAGGGTCTTGCAAGGGAAGGCGGCGGTGGAACTGGAATCGGGCCGGGAAGTGGAATTTGCGGTCGATCAACTGTCGATCGTGAGCGAATCGGGAGGAAAGTGATGGGCTTCAAGTACTACCTGACCACCCCCATCTACTATGTAAACGATGAGCCCCATCTGGGCCATGCCTACACTACGGTGGCAGCGGATGCCTTGGCCCGATACATGCGGCTACGGGGGGGAGATGTCTTCTTTCTCACCGGCACGGATGAACACGGCCAAAAGGTGGAGAGGGCAGCAAAGGAGAGGGGGGAGAAGCCGATCGAGCTGGCAGATCGGATGGTGGACCGGTTCAAGGCCCTCTGGAGGCGGCTTCAGATCTCCAATGATGACTTCATCCGGACCACCGAGGAGCGCCACAAGCGGGCGGTACAGCTCCTCTTTCAAAAGATCTACGAGAAAGGAGAGATTTACAAGGGGACCTACGAAGGCTGGTACTGCACCCCTTGTGAGACCTTCATCCCGGAGACCCAGATGGAGGAGGGGAATATTTGTCCCGATTGCGGGCGCCCTACCGAGAGGCTGAAAGAGGAGAGCTACTTCTTTCGGATGTCGAAATATCAGGGACCCCTACTGGATCATATCGGCAAGCATCCGGACTTCATCCAGCCCATCAGTCGGCGCAACGAGATCATCAGTTTCGTAGAAGGAGGGCTGAAGGATCTGAGCATCAGCCGCACCTCCTTCTCCTGGGGCATTCCCATCCCGGGGGACAGCCGGCATGTGATGTATGTCTGGGTGGATGCCCTGGCGAACTATCTGACCGCTGCAGGATATGGATGGGACCGGGAGCGGTTTGCCCGATACTGGCCGGCCAATGTGCACCTCATCGGCAAGGACATCCTGCGCTTCCACTCTGTCTATTGGCCGACCCTCCTGATGGCCGCCGATCTTCCCCTGCCGGAGAAGGTCTTTGGCCATGGTTGGTGGACGGTGGAGGGAAAGAAGATGTCCAAGTCGGTTCGGAATGTGGTGGAGCCGAATCGGCTGATCGACGAGTTCGGAACGGATGCCTTCCGTTATTTCGTTCTGCGAGAGGTTCCCTTTGGCCTGGATGGGGATTTCTCCCGTTCCGCCCTCATTGCTCGGATCAATGGAGACCTCGCCAACGATTTAGGCAATCTCTTCTCTCGGGTCCTGACCATGATCGAGAGATACCAGAAGGGCATACTGGAGGGGCCGAAAGGGGCGAGCAGCTCCCTTTCCTCGCGGGCTCAGGGGATGGTAGGGGAAGTCTCCCAATTCATGGAAAGCCTGGCCTTTCACCGCGCCCTGGGGCGGATCTGGGATTTTATTGGGGATATGAATCGGTACATTGACGAGAAGGCCCCCTGGACCTTAGCCAAGGAGAAAGAGAGAAGTCAGGAACTCGCAGGCGTCCTCTATGAGTTGGCAGAAGGCCTCCGGATGGTGGCCCTGCACCTTCACGCCTTCCTGCCCGGCACCGCAGGTAAGATGTGGAACCAGCTGGGCCTGCCCGGGAGCCTGGAGGACTCCGTAGGAGAGGCCGCCTGGCTTTGGGGAGTCCTAAGGGGGGAGATGAGGATCCGGAAAGGGGAGGCCCTCTTCCCCCGCCTGGAGAGGGAGATGGCATTGACAGTCGAAGGGGAAGCCCCGGCCCCTGAGAAGACTTCACCTGCTCCATCCGCCTCCGCGCAGAAAGGGAGCAAGCCCCAGGTCAGCAGGGAAGAGTTCGCCCGAGTGGATCTGCGGATTGGACAGGTCCTCTCCGCCCACTCGATCAAGGGGTCCAAGAAGTTGATCCAGTTGAAGGTCGATCTGGGGAGCGAGACGCGGACCATGGTGGCCGGGATGGCCGAGACCCACAAGCCGGAGGAGTTGGTGGGCAAGAAGGTGGTGGTAGTGGCCAACCTGGCCCCGGCCAAGCTGATGGGAATCGAATCCCAAGGGATGATCCTGGCTGCCTCCGGCGAGGAGGGCGATATCGTTCTGGTGGTTCCGGAGAAAGATGTTGCACCGGGCATGAGGGTGCGATGAGCCAGGAGAAGGAGCCCTTCATCGACACCCATGCCCACCTGGGGATGGAGGAATTTGCATCGGATCGGGAAGAAGTCCTACAGAGAGCCCAGGAGGCGGGGGTGGAAGCGATCATCGTCATCGGCTCCACCCTGGAGGAGAGCAGGAGGGCGATTGAGTTGGCCAGGCGTTATGGCTCGCTGCACGCCTCCATCGGTATCCATCCCCACGAGGCTCAAGGGGTTTCCTCCGCCACCTGGAAGCAACTGAAGCCCTTAGCGGAGGGGGAGGCCGTGGCGGCCATTGGGGAGACCGGCCTCGACTATCACTATCAGAACTCGCCCCCTAAAATCCAGCAAGAGGTCTTCCGGGATCACATTCGATGGGCAAAAGAGACGCATCTTCCCCTGATCGTTCACTCCCGAGAGGCCCACGAAGATGTATTGGCCATCCTGAAAGAGGAGAAGGCAGAGGAGGTGGGAGGGGTTCTGCATTGCTTTTCCGGGGGCTGGCAGATGGCAGAGGCAGCAGGGAAGATGGGCTTTTCCATCTCGGTGGCGGGTCCGGTCACTTTCCCCAAATCCACGAGGCTTCGGGAGATCGTGGCCAAGCTTCCTCCCCACCGCCTGTTACTGGAGACGGATTCCCCCTATCTGGCCCCCCAGGCTTTCCGGGGCAAGAGGAATGAGCCGGCCTATCTGCCCCTGATCGCGGAGGCGGTAGCGGAGATCAAAGGGGTAACCATGGCCGATGTGGCTCGCTTCACCTCCGCCAACGCACGAGCCCTCTTTGGCCTGCCCGCCCCTGCCGGGGGAGGGATCTCCTATGTCATTCGCCACTCCCTCTACCTCAACCTGACCAATCGCTGCACCAACTCGTGCACCTTCTGCCAACGCAACGAATTCCCCTATGTGATGGGGCATCATCTGAAGCTGGACCGTGAGCCCAATCTGCGCGAGGTCCTGTTGGCGGTCAAGGATGCCGATCGCTACGAGGAAGTCGTCTTCTGTGGCTACGGGGAGCCTCTGCTGCGCCTGGAGTTGGTCAAGGAGGTGGCCAAGGAATTGAAGGGAAGGGGGATCAAGGTGCGCCTCAATACCAATGGATTGGGGAACCTGATTCATGGGCGGAATATACTCCCGGAGCTGGCTGGCCTGATCGATGTTCTCTCCGTCAGCCTCAACGCTGAGGATGCTGAGAAATACCAACAACTCTGCCGGCCGCCCTGGGGCAAAGAATCTTATGGGGCGATCAAGGCCTTCATCCGGGAGGCGAAACAGTATATCCCTCGGGTCATCGCCACCATCGTGGATCATCCCGCTGTGGATGTGCAGAAATGCCGCCAGGTGGTAGAACAGGAATTAGGCGTTACCTTTCGGCTTCGGGCATATAATCTGGTGGGCTGAGGCAAAAGGAATCAAGATGTCGGAGCTCAGGAAAGACCCCATCACCGAGAGGTGGGTGATCGTAGGAACCAGTCCGGTCGCCAGCGTCTCTTACCCGGGGGCCACCCGGCCTCCGGAGCGGGGGAGCTGCCCTTTCTGTCCGGGCAATGAAGGGAAGACCCCTTCCGAGATCCTCGCCTACCGGCAGGAGGGAAGCCGGGCCAACGGTCCTGGCTGGTCAGTTCGGGTCTTTGCCAATCAATTCCCGATCCTCAGGATTGAAGAGGACCTCAACCCGCGGGGAGTGGGCATGTTTGATATGATGAACGGGATGGGGGCGAACGAGGTTTTCGTCGAGACCCCGGAGCATGGTCAAGGCCTGGCCGATCTGAGCGATGGCCAGATCGAAAAGGTCCTGCGGGCCTATCGAGATCGCATCCTGGATTTGCAGAGAGATCGGCGCCTGCGCTATGTCCTGGTCTTCAAGAACTACGGATGGGAGGCGGGGGCCTTCCTGGCCCATCCCCACTCGCAGCTGATCGCCCTTCCCATCATCCCCAAAGCGGTGATGGAGGAGCTGAGAGGGACTAAGAGATACTTTCGGATGAAGGAGAGGTGCGTCTTCTGCGATATGATTCGACAGGAGATGGAACAAGATATTCGGGTGGTGGCTCAGACGCAGCATTTCTTCAGCTATACTCCCTTCGCCTCTCGCTTTCCTTTTGAGACCTGCCTGTTGCCCAAGAGGCATGATTGTTACTTTACCAACATCAGCAAGGAAGAGATGATCGACCTGGCCCGCCTGCTGAAAACGATCCTGGCGACGCTCTCTCACACCTTGGGAGATCCGCCCTATAATTTCCTCCTCCATACCGCCCCGAATTCCATCAGCGACGGGGAGGAGGTCCGATCCATTGAGGAGCACTTCCATTGGCACCTGGAGATCATGCCCCGCCTGATTCGAGTCGCGGGATTGGGATGGGGGTCTGGCTTGTACCTGAATCCCACCCCTCCCGAGGAGGCAGCGGCCAGGCTTCGGGAGGGCCTGGCCTGAAGGACGATTGCGGGCTGAACGGAAAGCGAGGGAAGGAAGCGATGTCGAGGCTCACCAAGCAGAGATCCAAGAAAGCGGGTCTTCCTCCGGGGACCCTGGTGCATATTGGGGAGAAGAAGGCGGAGGAGGCCAAGATCACCATCCTCGATTACGACCAGGCGCATGTGGAGGAAAGGGAGGTCGAGACTGTCCAGGAGTGCTTCTCCTTTCGGGACAAGCCGACTGTGACCTGGATCAATATCGATGGAATTCATGAGACCAAGATCCTGGAAATGCTGGGTGAGTGCTATGGGTTCCATCACCTCATGCTGGAGGACATCTTAAACACGGACCACCGCCCCAAGATGGAAGATTTCGGCGATTACCTCTATGTGGTCCTGAAGATGCTCTATTTCGATAATGATACCCATGAGATCGGTTCCGATCAGGTCAGCCTGATCTTAGGCTCCAATTTCGTCATCTCCTTCCAGGAGAGGGAGGGGGAGGTCTTTGAGGCAATCAGAGGTCGTATTCGAAATGGCAAGGGCCGCATTCGGAAGATGGGGGCTGATTATCTGGCTTACTCTCTCATCGATGCCATCGTGGACCAATACTTCATCATCCTGGAGAAGTTAGGAGAGGAGATCGAGCTGCTGGAGGATCAGTTGGTCAGCCGTCCCACTCCCGCCACCCTGCAAACCCTGCACGATCTGAAGAGAGAGATGCTACTCTTGCGTAAGTCCGTATGGCCTTTGAGGGAGGCGATCAGTGGCCTGGAGAGGGCGGGATCGCCCCTGATCCAGCAGAGCACGGCCATCTACTTGAGGGATGTGTATGATCACACTGTTCAGGTCATCGATACCATCGAAACCTTCCGGGATATGCTCTCGGGCATGTTGGATATCTATCTCTCCAGTATCAGCAACAAGATGAACGAGGTGATGAAGGTGCTGACCATCATTGCCACCCTGTTCATGCCTTTGACTTTCCTGGCCGGGATCTACGGAATGAACTTCAGGTATATGCCGGAGCTGGAGGCACACTGGGGTTATCCGGCCGTATTGCTGCTCATGTTGGCCGTCATCATCCTTATGCTCTCCTATTTCAAGAGGAAACGGTGGCTGTGAAGAGGGAGGGGAGGTTAAGATGAGGATTGTCATCGTGGGGGCGGGCGCCCTCGGCTCGGTCATTGGCGGCTGCCTGGCGCGTGCGGGAGAAGATGTGACGCTGGTGGATGTTGCCAATCCCCACCTGGAGGCTATCGCCGGGCAAGGTCTCAGGGTGACGGGATTTCAGAATTTCTCCATTCCGGTGAGGGCCACCGATCGGCCGTCAGAGATCAAGGAGGCCGATTTTTTGCTCCTCATCACCAAGAGCATGGACACCGAAATGGCCCTCCAGGGGGTGGGCCATATCTCGATCCAGTTTGCCTGCTCCATTCAGAATGGGGTCGCCAAGGACGAGCGGCTGGCGCGGGTGTTCGGGAAGGAGAAGGTGCTGGGTGGCCTCACCCTGATCGGGGCTCAGCGCCCGGAACCAGGGGTGGTGGAGTGGACCTCCGAGGGGATCACCTATTTTGGAGAATGGAAGGGAGGGGTTAGCCCTCGGGTGAGGAATCTGGTGGAGGCCTTTCAACGAGCGGGCTTGAAGGCGGAAGCCAAGGAAAACATCCCCTCCCTGGAATGGTCCAAATTCATCTCCTGGGCTGCGACGGGAATGATGTCCGCCCTGACCCGCCTCCCTTTTCCCCGCATCCTCCGTACCCCCGAACTGGCTTCGCTCCTGGTGAGGATGGTCCGGGAATTGAGTGGAATCCCGGCTGCCAAGGGCATCTCCCTGGAGGACTGTGGTCCTCATCGCACCCGGGCCATGGTGGAGTTGCCCTTTGAGGCTGCCGTGCAGGAAGTCATGCAGGCCGGGGCTCGCGTCGAGCGGCCAGGCGTCTTTCCCTATCATTCTACGGCACAGGACATCCTGGCCGGTCGCAAAACGGAGATGGAGGATTGCATCGGGCCCCTGATCGCCGAGGCCAAGGAGAAAAAGATCGAAATGCCCCTCTGTCAGGCCATTTACGCGCTGGCCCAGGGACTGGAGGCCTCCATCGCCCAGCACCTGGATAAGTAAGTCGATATGCCGTTAGGCGGAGGGCAATCGTGCAAGCTCCGGTCGCAGGATCTGCAAGGCGGAGGGAGTGGCATCCTCGATCCTTACCTGGGCTAACCTCTCCTGATAGACCTCGAGCTGATCCGCAAAATTCGACACCATCCTGGCCCTCATCTCGTTGAGGGGAACGCTGATCCCCAGTCCCATCTCCTCCAGCTTTTTACCGTTGTAATACTGCTCGAACTGCCCCCCTTCCGGGACCACGATCATCGGCTTCTTGAGAAACAGGGCCTCGCAGGGGAGTTGATGGCCGGCGGTGGAAAAGGCGAAGCGGCAACGGGCGAGATCGTGGAGGAAGCCCTCAGCGGAGAAGGCCTTGAATCGGATATTGGCCCTATCCTGGAACTGCTCTGGCTCCCTGACATAGAAAATGAACTGAAGGTGGGGGAGTTCCTGGATGAACTGCAGGAAGAGGCCCTCGTTGGGCGGCTTGGGATAGACCAGGACGAAATCCCCCTGCTCGATGAGTTCCTTTGCTGCCAGGACTTCCCTCTGTAGGATGGGACCCAGGAAGAAGACCCCTTCCTCCTGCTGATGGGGAAAGGGGTAGAAGGTGTTGATGATGTTGATCCGGCCCAGGGGATAGAGATACCTGACCGTATTCTTGGCGATCAGATAATCCGCCCTCACGCCCAAGGGAAGCTCCCAGGGATTGAGGTCCAGGAAACGGATGAACAGGGAATGGCTGAAGGCAATGAGGGGAATTCCGAGAAGGCGGGCAGCCCGAGGGGTGTAGTGTTCGAAGTCGGTGATGACCAGGGAGATTCGCTCCTGGCGGAACCTCTGGCCCATCTCCTTCAGCCTCTCCCTCTTACGCAGCAGGTGGGGCAGGAGATGAAGGCCGGTTTTCGTGACGGAGACCTTGCCCCTACTCATCTGGGCGTCAATTCCCCAGACCTCTTCTGCCCTGACTCTCTCAACGCCGTCGTAGGCCTCCCGGAAGAAATCCAGGGCCGCCATGGAGGAATAGATCAGGATCTCCAGGTCGGATTCCTGCCGCAGGAGGTCATCGATGACCCTCTTGGAGGCCGTCGCATGGCCCAATCCGACACCATTGACCCCGTAGGCGATTCTTCTCATCCATTCCTTTCTACCAGATCGACACCTCGAAGAAAAGCCCTTTTTGCCAAGATCAGTGGGTCTAATCGCTGCTTTGAGTTCCCCGGCTTTAGCCGGTGGCGAAAATGCATAGCGAGCGCAGTCCCCGCATGTTGCCGCACCTTACATTTGAAGATTCCCTCCACCTTGCTGCAGGGAGCTTCCATGGCTTCCTTGTTCGGAGGGCGCGCCGGTCCGGCCACCCCCTTGGCTCCCGCGGGCATTCGCTCGTGCGAGCTCGGCGGCCGAGAACTCGCCCTCCTCAAAAGCGGATGGGAGGGCTCAGACAGCTCGGCCTGACAACGCCGGGCTCTCCTCGCTCATGGCCGCCCGAGGTCGCTCAGGAGCCAGCCGGACCGGCGAGAGAAAGTGCCCCGGGCTTGCCCGGGGGAATCTACTGGCTGTTCAAAACAATGGCGCGAGCGTGGGCAAAGTTTGACATTCCCGAAGGGCCATGCTATCTCTCCTGTTGCAGTGAACGATTGAGGGGGCATAAGGTCTATGGAACGAAAGAAGGTGAGGCTCTATCTTCTGTGGGCCTTTCTGGGGGCAGCGCTGATCTATGCCCTATGGGGATTCTCCAGGCTCTACCTTCAGAATAAGCAGGAGGCGGGTCTGATCCACGCCAGTGGCCGGATCGAAGGCACAGAAGTCACGGTGGGGACCAAGGTGGCCGGGCGGCTGGAGAGACTGCTGGTGGAGGAGGGAGGATCCGTGGAGAGGGGGTCCCTATTAGCAGAGATCTCCTCCGGGGAGATAAGAGCCCGCTGGGAGCGGGCGCAGGCGGCCATTTCGGTCACGGAGAGGAACCTTTCTCGCCAGGCGGAGAATGTCCAGTATTGGGATCACAAGGTGAGGGAGGCGGAGACCTCTTTAGAGCTTGCCCGCAAGCAGATTGAGGATCAGATTGCTGAGGCGGAGGCGAGCCTGGGGGCTGCCATGGCGGCCTTGGCTCGAGCGGAGGCCAACCTGGATTGGTGGCAGAAGGAATCCCGGCGCCTGGAGGATCTCTTCCGCCAGGGGATGGTTTCTGCTCAGTCCCTGGACAATGCGAAATCCTCCCTTCAGGCTTCGGCCGCCGAGGTGGATCAGCTTCGCAAGGAGAAGGAGCGGGCCCAGGCGGCCCTGCGCCTGGCCCAGAATGCCCGCCTTCAAATCGAGATTCGGCAAAAGGAAAAGGCAGCCGCTCTTTCCATGAGAAGCCAGGCGAAAGAGGGGATGGAGGGAGCCCGGATGGAGATGAAGATGGCCGAGGCCGCAGCAAAGGAAGCCCAGGCCATCCTGGAGGATTGTCGGATCGTGGCCCCCATCTCCGGCACGGTCATGACCAAGATCGCAGAGGAAGGGGAGGTGCTGGCAGCCGGTAGGCCTATTCTCACTCTGATTGACCTCACCGACATCTACCTGAAGGTCTATATCCCCGAGGTGGAGATTGGAAAGATCCGCCTGGGAAATCTCGCCCGTATCGCTGTGGATGCCTATCCGAATCGATTCTTCGAGGCCAAGGTGACCCAGATCAGCCAACAGGCCGAGTTCACTCCCAAGAATGTGGAGACGAAGCAGGAGAGGGTAAACCTGGTATTTGCGGTGAAGCTAACAGCGGACCATCCGGAGGGCCTGCTCAAGCCCGGTATGCCCGCCGATGGGGTCATCAAGTATAAGGATGGAATCTCCTGGCCGAAATAGGCAAGCCTGGTCAAGGGAGGACTGATTCGCCTTGAGCTCCGCTCCCTCTGCCAAAGAGGCCCTGGCTCAGGATCTCTGTATCCAGGTTCGGGATCTGCGCAAGCGATATCGGGAGATCGAGGCGGTCAAGGGAGTGAGCTTTTCGGTCGCCAGGGGGGAGATCTTTGGCCTCCTGGGCCCGGACGGGGCGGGTAAGAGCACGATCATCCAGACCCTCTGTGGCCTTCTTTCCCCCAGTTCGGGATCCGTTCTCCTCAACGGGGTGGATGTGCTGAAAGACCCCGAAGGGATCAGGCCCCATCTGGGATATATGGCACAGGGCCTCGGGCTGACCCTCTTCGATAACCTCTCCGTAGAGGAGCATCTGGACTTCTTCGGGGATCTCCATCAGGTGCCTCTTCCCCAAAGAGAACAGATCAAGAATGAGCTCCTCCGCATCACCCGTCTTCCCCTCTTCAAGGAGAGACTGGCCAAGAACCTTTCCGGAGGGATGAAGCAGAAGCTGGCCCTCTGCTCCACCCTGATCCACTCCCCCTCCATCCTCTTCCTCGATGAGCCCACCACTGGCGTGGATCCCCTTTCTCGCCGGGATTTCTGGATCATCATCAATCAGCTCCTGAAGGAGAGAGGGGTTACCATCCTGCTCACCACTTCCTATATGGATGAGGCGGAGAGATGCCATCGGGTAGCACTTCTCCACGAGGGGGAGATCATTGCCTCAGGAACCCCGGAGGATCTGAAGAGCAGGGCCGCGGCGAGCTCATTGGAGCTTTGGGCCAGGCCGGAGGAGGCAGCGGAGAGGGCTCTTTTGCGAAGGGGATGGAGGGTGAGGAGGCTGAAAGATCGCCTTCTTGCAACCGTTCCCCAAGAGGTGGAGATGGAGTCGATCGCCGGCTGGATCCGGGAAGAAGGGGCGGAGCTGACGCGAATGCAGGAGAGGCCACCGGACCTGGAGGATGTCTTCCTCTCGCTGCTGGAGAGGAAGCGGGGGGAGCAGGGGAAGCCCCCGGAGCCAAAGGTGCCTGCCCAAAAGAGGGCCAGCCGCGACATCCCAGCGATCAGCGTCCACCACCTGGTGAAGAGATTCAATGGCTTCGCCGCGGTGGGGGGGATCGATTTCCAGGTGGAGCGGGGAGAGATCTTCGGCTTCCTGGGACCCAACGGAGCAGGGAAGACGACCACCATTAAGATCCTCTGCGGCATCATTCCTCCCACGGAGGGCGGGGGAATGATCTCTGGCTTTGACATCGTCAAGGAACGGTATCAGATCAAATCGCGCATCGGATATATGTCCCAGAAGTTCTCCCTTTACCGCGACCTGTCGGTCTCGGAGAATTTGAGGCTCTATGGAGGTATCTATCAGGTGGATCGAAAATCCTTTCTGGCCCGACAGGCCTGGGTCATGGAGCTGGCTGACCTGAGAGGCCGAGAGGAAACCCTGGCCCGGGATCTGCCTCTGGGCATTCGTCAGCGCCTCGCTTTAGGGTGCGCCCTCATCCATAAGCCAGAGATCCTCTTTTTAGATGAGCCTACGGCGGGAGTGGATCTGGTGGCGCGCAAGAGGTTCTGGAATCTGATCTGGACCCTATCCCGGGAAGAGGGGGTCACCGTCCTGGTGACTACCCACTATCTGGACGAAGCAGAGCACTGCGACCGTTTGGGGCTCATCTATGACGGGCGTCTGGTGGCCCTGGGCAGCCCTGCCTCCCTGAAGGAGGAGACCGCGAATCGTTTGGGCGCTCCCCTCTATGTTGACTGCAAAGAGCCCCTCCGGGCCTGGGATCTCCTCCGGGCCCAGTTCCCCCGGATCTTTCTCTACGGAAGGAGGGTTCGAATCTTCTCCCCTCATGCGGAGGAGGATGGACTCCGGGTTCGCCGCCTGTTAGAGCAGAATGGGATTTCCCTCTATCGGCTGCAGGAGGAAGAGATTCGCCTGGAGGATGCCTTCATCCAGTACATCGAGAGGGAGGAGGAGGGAGGGAGAGACAGGTGAGGGGGAGGGCCTTTACCATCATCAAGAAGGAATTTCTGGAGATCCGGCGGAGCAAGCTCTATATTGGCCTGACCATCGTCGTCCCAGCGAGCCTGATGGTGATCTTTGGATATGGCATGAGCCTGGATGTGAAGGACATCGCAGTGGCCATCTGGGACCTGGATCGGACTCCTTTGAGCCGGGAATACATCTCCTCCTTCTTCAATTCGGGCTATTTTCATCTGGGCTTCTATGCCCGGAATAGGGAGGAGATTGAGGAGGCCCTGCGTTGGGGGGAAGTCCGGGGTGCCCTGATCCTCCCCTCGGGCTTCTCCTCCCAACTAAAGGCAGAGAGATCCGTAGAGGTGCAGCTGTTGGTGGATGGATCCTTCCCCAATCAGGCTTCCACCATCAAGAGCTACATGGAAGCGATCAATGCCCAATTCAATGAGCATCTCATCCAATACCTGGGGCCAGAGTTGATCCCTCTCCAGATCGAGTCTCGGGTCTGGTTCAATTCCGAGTTGAAGTCCAAGAATTTCATCGTTCCCGGCATTATCGTCACCACCCTCCTCTTCTATCCCGCCCTGATTGCCACTCTCGCCGTGGTCCGGGAAAAAGAGCAGGGATCGATCCTCAATATCCTCTCCTCTCCGCTGCGCGGCTGGGAGTACATCCTGGGGAAGATGATCCCCTATCTCCTCATCTCCCTCTTGGTGTTTGTCCTCATCTTCCTGTTGGCTGTGGTAGTCTTCGAGGTCCCTTTCCGAGGTAGTTTTCCCCTGCTCTTTTTCTCCTCCGTTCTCTACATCCTGGGGACGGTGGGGATTGGACTGCTCATCTCCGTCCTGTTGCGCACCCAGGTGGGCGCTATGCTGCTCACCTCCATCGTCACCATCATCCCTGCCTTTTTCTACTCTGGCTTCTTTGTTCCCATATCCAGCCTGGAAAAGGTCTCCCAGATCGAGAGTTACCTTTTTCCATCCCGATACTACATGAGGATCGTGCGGAATAGCTTCCTGAAGGGTACAGGTTGGGATCTGTTGTGGCCCGATATGCTTGCCCTCGCAGCGTATGCCATGGTGCTGATCTCCCTTTCCATCCTGCTCTTCAAGAAGAGGATTGGCTGAATGCTCATCCGGCTGGCCTCTTTGGTTCGAAAGGAATTCCTGCAATTCTCCCGGGACTGGGTGATCCTGGTCATCCTCCTCTACAGTTTCACCGTGGATATCTACCTGGTCACCAAGGGCTTCAACCTGGAGGTGAGGAGAACCCCGGTGGCGATCTGCGATCTGGATCGTTCTCAGGCCAGCCGGGAATTGATCGAGAAGTTCCGCCTTCCCTACTTTAGGCCGGAGGCCTTTGTGCTCGAGGAGGCGAAGGTGAAGGATCTATTGAATCGAGGAAAGGTGACCATGGCCCTGGTCATTCCCCCTCGTTTCAGCCAATATCTGCAGGAAGGGCGGCAGGCAAAGGTTCAGCTGATCGTGGATGGCACCCATTCCAATTCCGCTCTGATCGCCATGGGCTATGCGGCGCGGATCATCGAGGCCTATTCGCGCCAAATTATTCTGGAAAACTGGGGCCTGACCCCCAAGGGGCTCGAGTTGCTGCCCCGGGTCGATCTCCGCTACCGGATCTGGTTCAATCCCAACCTGGAAAGCGAGTATTTCATGGGGATCACCGAGCTCCTCTCGGTGATTACCATGATCTCCATCCTCCTGCCGGCAGCGGCCTTGGTGCGGGAGAAGGAGTACGGCACCATCGAGCAGCTCCTGGTCACGCCCCTCCGCCCGCATGAGATCATGCTGGCCAAGATCATCCCCATGGGGGTTATCACCTTCCTGGCTACCTTCCTGGCCATCTTCACCGTCCTGGAGCCCCTCTTTGGCATTCCCATGCGGGGGAATCTATGGCTCTTCTTCCTGGCTACCTTCGTCTTCGTATTCACCTCTTCGGGATTGGGCCTATTCTTGGCCTCCATCTCCAAGAGCCTCTCCGAGGTGATCCTCCTGACCCTGTTGATCATCGCCCCCATCCTCTTCCTCTCCGGCTCCTGGACCCCCTACGAGGCGATGCCGTTCTGGATGAAGAGGATCACCTATCTCTCTCCCCTCAAATATTTCTTAGAGATCGGCTTCTCGGTCTTCCTCAAGGGGCTGGGGTTTCAGGCGCTCTGGAAGGAGTTCGTTGGCCTCCTCGTTCTGGGCAGCTTCGCCTTTACGCTGGGAGTGGTGAAGTTCCGCTCCAGCTTCGAGTAGGTTAAGCCCCTCGCCGGCAAGTGAGCAAACCGGGCTTGACAGCGGCTCAGAGATGTATTACATTGTTGGACATGAAAACCGCAACCCTTACGATCAGATTGGATAAGGACCTTGATGCCCTGCTCACTAAAGCAAGCAAGCGATCTGGGAAGAACCGAAGTGAGATCGCTCGGGAAGCTCTGCGCCGTCAACTCCGGCTGCAACAATTTGAGGAGTTGAGGAAGAAGATCATGCCCTTTGCTGAGGCTCGGGGCCTCCTCACGGATGAAGACATCTTCTCTCAAATATCATGAGGATCTTCCTCGACACGAATGTCCTGGTAAGCGCACTCGCCACCAGGGGCCTATGCGCCGATGTACTGAGAGAGGCCCTTACCTCGCATCAATTAGTTGTTTCTGCTCCGCTGCTTGCTGAGCTGAAGCGCGTCCTACGCCAAAAGCTTCGAATTCCGGCTGAGCTGATTAGCGAGGCAATCGCAATGTTGGAGCAGGATGCCCATTTCGCTACCCCGGCGGAATCGCCCGTTGTTGATATTAAGGACCAGGATGACCTCGTGATTCTGTCATCCGCATTGAATGGAAAGGCCGATCTGTTTGTGGCTGGCGATAAGGAGCTTCTCGATTTAGGCAAAGTAAAAGGCCTGCACATCGTCTCTCCCCGGGCATTCTGGGAAAAGCTAAAGGCCGAGCCAGCGGAATCAACCTGAGAAAAGGTGTCCTTTGAATTACATCCGCCTCCCTTTTTCAGTGCATATCCGAGGATGAATGTAAGACGGGCCAACTTTGAAGAAAAGTTAGAAGAACAGGAAATTCGAGATAGGGCCGTCAGGCTTTTCACCTATCTTCGTGAGCTGACCGGACTGCGCTCCAAGACGATAAGAACCTGTGATGAGTATGAGAAGGTCCTATGGTTTAATGATATCCCTCAGGAACCTGGAAGGAACGTGTGCCATCCTTAGTTGAAAATTGACGAAGCGACTCCTTTGTGGTGAAGTGTGTTTGGCAATAAACCCACATCCCACAGGGAAAGGAGCCGCTCCATGAAGAGGGTATTCCGAATCAGCAGAAAAGGCAAGGTGAAACCCATCGTCCTCTCCACCCTTTCCGCACCCGAGAATCTGGATGCCAAGCTGGCCCTCATCCAGGCCCTGATCCCCCTGGGCCTCCTGGCCCTGGCCCAGGAGCTGAAGCGGGAGGTGATCGCCCTGGCAGGAGAACGCTACTCCCGTACCGGAGGCCTCCCCGGCATCGTTCGCTGGAGCCAGCAGAAAGGCTCGGTCTATCTGGCCGATCAGGGGGCCTCAGCTGCCGATCTTATGCCGAGTGTGCGGAGGCGATCCCCGCCGCCTTCGGCCTCAGCCCCTCCTGCATCTCCCGGCGCTTCATCCGGGCCAGTGCCCGGAAGCCGCAAGAGCTCTGCGAGCGTCGCTTGGAATCCTACGACTTGGTGGCCCTCTTCCTGGACGGGAAGACCTTCGCCGAGGATGAGATGGTCATCGCCTTAGGGATCACCCTCTCCGGCGAGAAGGTGATCTTAGGCTTCCTCCAGACCGGAACGGAGAACGAGAGAGTCTGCTCGGAATTCCTGCATTCCCTCTTGGAGCGGGGCCTGCGCATCGATAAGGCCCTGCTCTGCATCATCGACGGGGCCAAGGGCCTCCATAAAGCCATCGAGGGAGTCTTCGGATCTTTCGCTCTCATCCAGCGCTGCCAGGGGCATAAAAGGGAGAATGTGGTGAGCTATCTCCCCAAATCCCAACAGGTCCCCTGGCGGAGAAAGCTCCAAGTGGCCTATGAGAAGCCTACCTACGCTGAGGCCAAAGAAGCGCTCCCCCACTGTCGGAAGGAGCTGCGCCTGATCAATGCCTCGGCGGTGACCAGCCTGGACGAGGGGAGGGAGGAGACCTTGACCCTCCATCGGCTGGGCTTGTTTTCCGCCTTGGGGGCCAGCCTGAAGACCACCAATTGCTTAGAGTCCCTGCTGGCCCAGGTTGCTCGGAGGACCGGGAAGGTCTGCCGTTGGAGACACAGCGACCAGAAGCAGAGGTGGGTGGCCTCCGCTCTGCTGGACATCGAACCCAAGCTTCGCCGGATCAAAGGATACCGACACCTTCCCACCCTGCGGGCTGCCCTGCAGAGGGAGATCCCAGGCAAGGAAAGCATCTCCACAGATTGCGTCGCCTGAGGCCATGGCAAAGGGGTCGCTGAGGAATTTCAACGAAGAATGGGATTGACTCCTTCACCAGATGTTGGCAGGAAGTCCAAGGTCAAGATTCTCAAGCCGCATGGCTCCTTGCCATGGATGTTTTCGGGAGATGGTGGCAATGGGCTTGTGGTCCTGGAGGGTGACGAAAATAGCTGCGTTGCGTATACACCTCCTGTTACTTCCCGCCAGCAAGATTTGACGGCAGTGTAAGCAGTGCTCTTTCCCCACTCATCGTACCTCCCATTCCGGACAAGGTCAGGAGCCATCCGATTTTCTGGAAAACGGATAAAGATGTTGTCGAGGCGTTATCAAGAGCAGAAGGTGTAGTTATAATAGGTTGGAGCATGCCAGAAACAGATCAATACTTCAGAGAGTTAATCTCATCTGCGTTAAGTAGCACAAGAGAGCAAGTTGGAAGTCTAATCCTGTGCGACAAAGTTGATCAAGGATCTCATTTCTATCCCAGATTTGAGGCCTTCTTTAGGCCAGTCCAAATGAGAATCTGGGATAAAGGATTCGACCAAGATTTCGTGGATTGGGCAGGCGGGGAACTTCGATTAAGAGAAGATGATGGGAATCGGAGGATACGGTTGACTGGGTCAAACCAGGCCTCACTTTCCCCGCCAACCTTACTTGATGCAAGACGGTCAGCGAGCGCTGGTATTTCGGAGCAATTGAACGATTCGGGGGACACCATACCTATTCTTGACCACATGGGACCGCAGCGTTGGCATCGTGATATGAAAAGAATGGCACAAGTAATGATGGCGAAGGGACACTACCGGTACGCTCCAAGAAGATTCGGTTGACACTCGCCATCAAATCCTGATAATTAACAGGTCATGGCCAGATTGCACTGCCTCGCCGCCCTGGGCGAGGTCAAGAATCCCCGAAGGAGATTGGACCCAGAAAGAACACAGAAAGAAATTGGACTTGACAGGGAAAACGGAAGAAGTAAATTACAGTTGGAATTCATCCCCGGTGGACTGTCTGTTCACTGGGCCCCTTCGGATTGCGATCCGGAGGTTTTTTTGTTTGCGGTATGATGAGGGCAATCTTTGATTGGTGAATTCACACCGGGACTTCTGATCGTTCTCGGCTTGGTCTTAGCTGCCGAATTCGTGAATGGCGCGACGGATGCCCCGAATGCGATCGCCACGGTCGTTTCCACGCGGGTGCTCTCTCCCATCGCAGCAGTGATGATGGCGACGTTATTCAATTCCATCGGGGTGATGTCGGGAACTGCGGTGGCCGTCACCATCGGCAAAGGATTCGTCCAACACCAGGTGATCGACCTCCGCACCATCGCAGCGGCCATGGTCGCCATTGTCCTCTGGAGTTCTCTCGCTTGGCGCTACGGCCTGCCCACCAGTGAGAGCCATGCCCTGGTGGCCAGCCTGACCGGGGCGGGCTTCGCGGTGGGCGGAGTCAAGGCGCTGCTCTGGTCCGGATGGAACAAGGTGCTTCTGGGGCTGCTTTTCTCGACCTTCCTGGGCTTCGGGGGCGGATTGATGCTCATCGTGGCGATCTACTGGGTTTTTCGGCGGGCTGCACCTCGCACGGTGAAGACAGTGTTCGGGAAACTGCAAGTGCTGTCTGCGGCCTTCATGGCCTTCAGTCATGGCAGCAACGACGGCCAGAAGTTCATGGGGGTTTTCACCCTGGCCCTGATCGTGGGCGGCCTCTTGCCCGGAGGAAAGGAATTCCATGTGCCCTGGTGGGTCATCCTCATTTGCTCGATAATGATGGCGATCGGCACCCTGGCCGGAGGATGGCGCATTGTGAAGACCATGGGAATCCGCATGGTCAAACTCGAACCGTACCATGGCTTCGCTGCCGAGACAGGTGCAGCGGCAGCCATCGAAATCGCCTCCCGCCTGGGGATCCCCGTCAGTACCACCCACACCATCAACACCTCCATCATGGGGGTTGGTGCGGCCAGGAAGGTCTCCGCGGTGCGGTGGGGAGTGGTCCGCGAGGTAGTAAGTGCCTGGATCCTGACCTTTCCGGCATGTGCCATCATTGGCTGGGTGGTTACTTTCCTAATGCGGGGCTTGGACCTGAAGTGGTAATGCCGGCGTCCCGCGGCGGCTCTACTGATGATACTCCTAAAATGGTTCCCACCCGCTTGGGTCCAGATCAAATCGGGGGGAAAGATCATCTACCTCGATCCCGCCTACCTGCGCACCTATTTTGCCAATTATCCGAAGAGGATCGAGTTCAGGAAATGGCCGGATCCGATTGACGGATCACCGGAGGAGTTGGAAAAGGCCCACCCCATACCGGTGACTCACCATCACAAGGATCTTTACAAGGCCGTCACCGCAAACCGGCTCAGAGATGAGGATACCCTGGTGATAGGCCCCCACCGTTGCGCCCGGGAGTTAGGGGACGCGCCGGAAAGCTCACCCCAAAGGATCGGGGGTTGGGTATGTACTCAGCGTGGAAGGCAAGAGCATATATCACGCCGGAGATACGGACTTCATACCGGAGATGAGAGAGTTAGGAAGCATCGATGTGGCAATGCTTCCGATCGGTGGGACCTTCACCATGGACGCTCAGGAAGCGGTAGAGGCCGCACTGGCCATCAAACCGAAAGCCGTGATCCCCATCTACCGCCTGAAGGCAGATCCCCAGGAGTTCAAGTGTAGGCTGGAGGCGAGATCGGCAATCAGAGTGATCCCCCTGGAAATAGGCGAGACCTATATTCTGCAATGAAAGGCGGCCCGGTGGGATCCGTTCACACATCGATCCGCCGCACATCGAAGCGGTGCTTGATGACCTTGCCTTGCACCATGTAGATCACATCCTCGGCGATGTTGGTGGCATGATCGGCGATTCGCTCCAGATGGCGTCCCACCAATAGGAGATGGACAGCGCGGGTGATGGTGCGGGGGTCCTGCATCATGTAGGTGAGGAGCTCGCGAAAGACCTGGTCATTCAGGGCATCCACCTCATCGTCGCGGCGGCAGACATCACGGGCCAGCTCCGTGTCCTTACGCACGAAGGCATCCAGGCTATCCTTGACCATCTTCTGCGCCAGCGCGGCCATGCGGGGAATGTCGATCAAGGGCTTCAAGAGGGGCTCCTTCAAAAGCTCCAGCGTCCTCTCCGCGATGTTCACCGCCTGATCTCCCATCCTCTCCAGATCGTTGTTGATCTTCAAGGCCGAGGTGATGAAGCGCAGATCGATGGCGGCTGGCTGATGCAGGGCGAGCAGCTTGAGGCAGAAGTCATCGATCTTGATCTCCATCATGTTGATGGCATCATCGGAGGCGATGACTCCCTTCGCCAACTCCTCCTCTCTCTCCACCAGGGCCTTGATGGATTTGTGAATCGCCTCCTCCACCAGGCTAGCCATGGAGAGAAGATGTCCCTTGAGCGATTCCAACTCTGCATGAAAGTGGGGTCCCATTATCCGAACCTCCCGGTTACATAATCTTCCGTTCGTTTATCGCCTGGGTTGGTGAACATCTGCTCCGTCCGGTCAAACTCGATCAATTCTCCCAACAAGAAGAATCCGGTGTAATCAGAAATCCGGGCGGCCTGCTGCATGTTGTGGGTCACGATCACGATGGTATACTGCCGCTTCAGGTGATTGATCAGCTCCTCGATCTTGCCCGTGGAAATGGGGTCCAGGGCGGAGGCCGGCTCATCCATGAGCAAGATCTCCGGCTGGATCGCCAAGGCCCGGGCAATGCAAAGGCGCTGCTGCTGCCCTCCGGAGAGCTCCAGGGCATTGCTCTGAAGCCGATCCTTCACCTCCTCCCAGAGGGCCGCATCCCTCAGGCTTCGTTCCACAATCTCCTCGATCTCGGCGCGATCGTGTAACCCACCGATCCTGAGACCATAGGCGATGTTGTTGAAGATAGAGAAGGGAAAGGGATTCGATTTCTGGAAGACCATCCCCACCCTCCTCCTCAGCTCGATCACATCGATCCCATCTGCGTAGATATCCACTCCATCGATCAGTACCTTTCCCACGGCCTGGGCACCCGGAATGATGTCGTTCATCCGGTTCAGGGTGCGCAGAAAGGTACTCTTGCCACAGCCCGAGGGTCCGATGAAGGCGGTTACCTGATGGCTGGCGATCTTCATGGAGATGCCCCTCAAGGCCTCCACCTCTCCATAGTAGAAATGGAGATCCTCCACCTCGATCTTGATGGATCCTCCAGAAGGGGGAGCCAATCGGGAAGAGGAGATCTCCTCCCTGATATGCCCCCTCACCTTCTCATCTGCTACCGATGGTCCTACCATTTCTTCCTCCTGCGAAAGCGAGAACGGATGACGATGGCCGCGAGATTCATGCCCAGCACCAGGAGTAGCAGAACCAGGGCGGTCCCCGCCTTCGTTTCCATCCTCACATTGGGGATCTGCGTGGAGATGACATAGAGGTGATAAGGCAGGGCCATGGCCTGGTCGAAGATCGACCTGGGAAGCTGGGGGAGATAGAAGGCCGCCACCGTGAAAAGGATAGGTGCGGTCTCTCCCGCCGCCCGGCCAATTCCCAGGATCGCTCCGGTCAGGATCCCGGGAAGCGCGTTGGGCAGGACCACCTTCCAGATGGTCTGCCACCGGGTGGCGCCGAGAGCCAGGCTCGCCTCCCGAAAGGACTGTGGGACTGCCAGGAGCGCCTCCTCGGAGGCGGTGATGATGACCGGAAGGATCATCATGGCCAGGGTCAGGGAGCCGGCCAGGATGGAGGCACCCATCTTGAGGAAGATGACAAACAGGCCGAGACCGAAGAGGCCGTAGACCACCGAGGGGACGCCGGCCAGATTGAAGATGGCCAAACGGATCCAGCGGGTCAGGAAATTCTCCCGGGAGTACTCGGTGAGGTAAATGGCAGCAAAGACCCCGAGCGGCAGGGCAAAGAGGATCGTTCCCAGAACCAGATAGAAGGTTCCCACAATGGCGGGGAAGATCCCTCCCTCTTTCATGCCCATCCTGGGGGCTTCGGTCAGGAAATCCCAGCGAATGGCGGGGAGGCCCTGGGCAAGGATGACGCCCAGGATGATGACCACGGGAAGGAGGATGGTCAGGGCGGCCATTAAGAGGAGGACGAAGGCGATCCTCTCGGTGATTTGCGGCGGCAGGCGGAACCTTTGCCCACCCGCCCGCGGGTTCTTACCCAGGCGTTCCTGAATGCGGTCTGAGGGGAACAGAGCTTCGTCCGTATCCTTCATCTCAGAGGATCAGATCTTCTTCCCTCGGTGGATGACGAATCCAGCGCTGACATTGATGAGATAAGTAATCACGAAGAGGACGATGCCAATGGCAAAGAGGGCAAAATAGTGGGGGCTTTGATGAACCGTTTCCCCCATTTCTGCGGCAATCGTAGCAGTGAGCGTGCGAACGGGCTGCAAGAAGCTCTGGGGAATCACGGCCGCATTTCCCGTGACCATCATCACCGCCATGGTCTCGCCGATGGCCCGGCCCACGCCTAACATCACGGCGGCCAGTATTCCCGATGCGGCACTGGGGACGACCACACGATAGATCGTCTGCCACCGGGTGGCCCCCAAGGCGAGCGAGGCCTCCCGGTAGGAAATGGGTACCGCCGTGAGGGCATCCTCGGTGATGCTGACGATGGTGGGCATGGCCATGAAGGCCAGGGTGATGGAACCGGTGAGGGCGGTCAGGCCGGTGGGGAGGTCGAAGAGGTCCTTGATCCAAGGAGCCAGGACCGTCATGCCGATAAAGCCGATCACGATGCTGGGAATGGCGGCCAACAGTTCCACTCCCGATTTGAGCCAATCGCGGATGCGGGAGGGGGCGACCTCCGAGATGAAGATGGCTGACCCAATTCCCAGGGGAATGGAGATCAGGAGGGCACCTAAGGTGACCAGAAGGGAACCGAGGATGAGGGGGAGGACGCCGAATCGGGGCGGATCGGAGACGGGATACCAGTTTTGGCCCCAGAGGAAGTCCTTGAGCGAGGTGAATCGGAAGGCCGAGGCCCCTTCCCGAAGCAGAAAGAGAAAGATCAGGATGACCAGGACGATGCAGGCGATTCCGTTAAGGAGGATCCACCTCTCGATCAAAAATTCCCAGATCGATTGTGCTCGCTTGGTGGCCATGGGGGGCGGCATTCTACTTCACCGGGACGAAATCCATCTGGAGCACGATCTCCTGTCCCTCCTTGGAGAGGGCGAAGTCCAGCATCTCCTTGACCAGACCCTTGGGCTCTCCCTTGGTGTACCAGAATAGAGGACGGGAGATGGGATATCTTCCCTTGTGCACATTCTCAATGGAGGGCTTCACATAGCGACCCTGTTCCTCCTGGGAGACAGCAATCACCTTCTGCTGGGGGCTGATGTAGCCCATCCCGTAATATCCGATGGCATTCATATTCTTGGCTACCTCCTCCGCGATAGCCTGGGAGGAAGGCATCAGCAGGGCACTCGGTGCAAATTCCTCCGGTCCCTTCTCCTTTCCTCTGCGCAGGATGTGCTCCTTAAAATAGATGTGGGTCCCGGAGTTCACCTCTCTTGAGAGGACCACAATCTTTGCGGGTTTTCCGCCCACCTGCTTCCAATCGGTGATGCTGCCCATGAAGATTCCCCGCAGTTCCTCGAAACTGAGCCGGGATACGGGATTCTGAGGATTGACCACCACGGCGATCCCATCGAGAGCCACCGTGTGTTCCTTGGGCGTGATCCCTTTCGCCCTGGCCATTCCTATTTCTTGCGGCTTCATGGTGCGAGAAGATTCTGCAATATCGCAGGTGTCGTTGATGAGGGCAGCGATTCCGGTACCGGAACCCCCGCCAGTGACGGCGACCATCGCTCTCGGATTCTTTTTCATGAAGGCCTCGGCCCAGGCCTGGCCCAGATTGACCATGGTATCTGAGCCCTTGATCTGGAGGGAGTTTCGCGCGGCCAGGGTAAGTGCCGAACCGAGAAGGATGGGGAGCGTTGCCCCCAATATGAGTCTCAGGCACTTAGTTAGCATGGGGTTCCTCCTTTCCCAGGATCAGGATCGCCGTGGTGACCAGCCATTTGTCTCTTATCGTCATTCGGAAGGGAGGATAGGGAAGGATTGTGGCGAAAAAAGGAAGAAGAGGTGACAGGTTGGTGAAAGGCGAGGGGGTGAGGAGCGATCGGCTCGCTAGGGGAGGGGGGCGAGGGGAAGGGTGAAATGGAAGGTAGAACCGGCGCCCAATTGGCTTTCCACCCAGACCTGTCCGCCCTGGGCCAGGACCAGGTGCTTGACGATGGCCAGCCCCAACCCGGTGCTTCCGGGGGAGCGAGCCTGGTCCACATCGGCTCGGTAAAACCTCTCGAAGACGCGAGGAAGGTCGGAAGAGGGGATACCGATCCCAGAGTCCTCCACCTCAATCTGAAGGCGATCGGGCTTGAGGAAAGCCCTCACCTGAATCTCTCCTTTCGGAGGAGTAAACTTGATAGCATTGTCGAGCAGGTTAGACAGGATCTGACGGAGGGCAGCGGGGTCCGCCAGGACCGGAGGGAGGGTGGGAGGAAATTGTGCCTCCAAGTGCAGACGCTTGGATTCCACGAGGGGGCGGAAAGACTCCAGGATCTGGAGGATCATCTCCTGTAGCTGGAGGGGAACAGGCGACAGCTCCATCTTTCCGGATTCGATCCTTGCCAGATCCAAAAGATCGTTAATCAGCCCTTCCAGGTGATCTGCCTGGCGAAGTATGGTATCTACGAATTCCCTGGCATGACCTTGATCCTCCAGGGCGCCATCAAGTAGGGTCTCGGCGAAGCCCTTGATGGAGGATAAGGGAGTCTTCAGCTCATGGGAGACATTGGCCACGAAGTCCCGGCGGATCATCTCCAGCCGGCGCAGCTCCGTGATGTCGGAAAAGACGCATACCACATCCCAGGATGGCCCCTCTGGCGAGGTGGAGACGGCGCTGACCCGGAAGGTACGAGGAGGCGGTCCAGGAACGGTGATCTCCTCCCGCACCACTTCTCCCCTCCTGGCCATGGCCGCCCTGATGACCTCACGAATCTTGACATTGCGCAGGGATTCCATCAAGGATACCCCTTCGGGGGGAGACGAAAGGGAGAAGAATTGTCTCAGCGCGGGATTCATCAGGACGATCCGCTCCTCTCGATCTACCACCATCACCCCCTCCATCATCCCGGAGAGGATCGCCTGCAGGCGATCCTTCTGGAGGGTGATCTCGCGAATCCTGCGATCGGTCTCCTCCGCCATCCGATTCATGGCGGAGCCCAGCTCGGCCAATTCTTTCCCTCCCCGAAGGCAGCTGGCCTTGCGGCTGAAGTCCCCCTCGGCCATCCTTTGCGAGAGGGAGGCCATCTCCAGGAGGGGGCGGGAAAGGAGGCGAGAGAAGATATAGGTCAGGAAAAGCCCGAATAGGAGTGCGGAAAGGAAGGCGGCCAGGAGAAATCCTTTAATGCGAGAGTAGAGGCGATCCAGCGCTGAGAGAGAAAGGGCGAGGCGGACAACGCCTACCGATGACCCCCGATCCTCCAGTCGAGCGGCCACATAGAGCAGGCGAGACCTCAAGGTGGCACTATAACGGAGGGAGGTGCTGGCTCCCTTGGACATCGCCTCTTGCACCTCAGGCCGTCCCCGATGATTCTCTGCCTCTTTGAGGTCCCTCCCATTGAGTTGGGAATCCGCCCAGACCTTTCCCTGCCGATCGATCACCGTGATCCGGGCTCCCAGATAGGAGCCGAGCTGGTCAGCCCAGCCATCCATCTGGTAATTGAAGAGCTGTCCTGCGAATCGCTCCTCCCAGAGGGCCTTCACCATCTGGGTCTCTTGCTGCAGTTCGGAACGGATCTCCCCTTCCCGGAGTGCCTCGAGGTGGAAATGGATATAGAGATAGGCGGTGAGAAAGAGGGCACAGATCAAGACCAGGTAGGCCAGGGTGATCCTCCAATGAAGCCTCAGCCTCATCTCTCTTCCTCTCGGAAGCGGTAGCCCAGGCCCCTCACTGTCTCAATGGCTTCTCCCCAATTTCGCAGCTTGGAGCGCAGTCGCTTGACGTGCGTATCCACAGTGCGGGAGTCGATATCCGGCTCATAATTCCACACATCGGCCAGGAGCCTGTCTCGGGTCTGCACCCGTCCTCTCCGGCTTGCCAGGGTGGACAGGAGCTTGAATTCAGTGGGGGTGAGGTCGATCTCCTTCCCCGCAATCCAGACCTGGTGGCGGTCGAGGTCGATCAGCAATTCCCCCAGGGTAAGTCTCTGGGCGGGCTCCTCGCGGAGGGATAAGCGCTTCAGGATGGCCTTTACCCGGAGGACTAACTCCCGCGGGCTGAAGGGCTTGGTGATGTAGTCATCCGCCCCCAGTTCGAACCCTACCACGCGATCGATCTCCTCGCCCTTGGCAGTGAGCATGATGATCGGTATTCCGGAGCTCGACTGCTCTCGCTTGATCTGGCGGCAGACCTCCAGGCCATCCACTTGAGGAAGCATCAGATCGAGGATGATCAGCTGCGGCAACTCGGAGGCGACCAGCTGCAGGGCGCTCTGGCTGTCTGGAGCGACGATGACCCTGAATCCCTCCTTCTCTAAGTTGTATTGCAGCAGACTCAGAATGTCTGGATCGTCGTCCACCACCAGGATCTTTTCTTTTGGCAATGGCTCCTCCTTCAAGCCGATCTTCTGCTCAAGGCAGAGCAGTATCTGACCAGGGAAGATCTATCTTGGGAACAGGAGCTACTCATCGATCGGGCAAAGGCGAAGGGTGTGGCCTGGTCAAAAAGAAAAAGGGGGCCGGCGCTCTGCGCGGCCCCCGGGCCAGGTACGGTTAGCTCTTCTTGGAGGTCTTGGCGAAGAAAGTACCGAATATGGGCTGAACCTTAGTGGAGGACTTGCAGGAGGGGCATTTGATATTCCCCTTCTCCCGCTGCTTGAGGGTGAGGGTTATCGTGAAGTCCTTCTTGCATTTGGAACAATGGAAATCATAAGTCGGCATAAAATTAACCTCCCTCATCCTGTCTGTTTGGATTCTTCGTTTCCTAATTTAGCGAACAAGACGAGGTCTGTCAATCCCCCCTTGGACAATTTCTCCGGGGGGCAAGATGGGTTCTCCTGAAACCGACGGATCGCTAATTGGCTCGAAAGGCTGCGTGGAGCCGAGCGATCGGCGCTATTTCTTCAGGGAGATCTGGGCCAGGCTCAGGGCGATGCAAAAGAGGAGACAGGTCCCCGTGAAGCGAAGAAACGCGATGGGTGCCCCGCCCATGATCATGACATGGGTCAACTTGGCGATGATCCCCACTATGAGGGAAATCGCTGCCAGCAGGAAAAAGATCCAGAGCAAGATGGTATACCCTTTCATGATTCACCTCCGCGAAAGCGAAATGAGCGCTTTCTGCTGACCACTTGGGTCGATGAATGGGAATTCTGATCAGCCATTGGTTTGGGTCTCATCCCAGGAGCCCAGGGGGGGCAGAGGAGAGTTCCCTTTGCCCCCCATGCCCCTGCTTCCTACCTGGTTTACCTTGCGTATTGCTCCCTCGCCAGATGGGCGATGCCCAACTCTTGCAGCTTGGCCACCGGAACCATCATGGTGACCGTAACCACGCCGGGCAGGCGCCCAATCTCCACTCCTCCGGTCATGGTCACCCAGTTCTTCACCGCCTCGGGGGTGATGCCTAAAACCTTGGCCATGCGGTCCACCCCGCATCCTACTGCCTCATTGAGGTTGGGTCCGGTGCCGATCATTTGAATGGGCAATAGATCGTCCTGAATGGAAAATGCAAATTTCTCTCCGATCGCCTTTGCCCTCTGGAGTTGATCGGCTGTGTATTCCTTGGCCAGAAAAGGTAGATCTTCCTTATTGGGCAGCAGGATGGGGCCTTCTAACTTCAGACCCTTGATCAACTCTACCTCCAGGGTCACCTCAGCACTTACATCGGTGGTGTGCCCAGAGATCTCCCCATCTCCCTGCATGGCATGCACATCTCCCACTACGATGCCACCTCCAGCCACCTTGACCGGGCAGATGAGGATGGCGCCCTCCCTTACATTATCGATGTCCATATGGGCATCACTGCGCTTGGCCACACCCTCTTTGGGGATGGCCAACTTGTGAGGGGCACCCACCAAGAAAACGATGTAGTCCCCGCCATTGTGAGAGCTGGGCATATCGATGGCGGGGAGGGTGCCCATATTCCCAATCATGGCGCGCACCCGGGCAATGATCCCCGGAGGCATGTCCGCCAGGCTCAGCAGGGTCACCGGATAGGAGAGGCCCTTGGTGGGGACGGCGGAATACGCATAGGCTTCCTTGGCAATCTCATCGGTTACCGCCTTGGGCACGGTCACCCCCAGACTGCGATCCTCATCGAAGAGCAGGGTATAGCCATTGGTGACCTGAAAGGGAATACAAGGGGCCCCGCACATCTTGCAGCGGATGGCCTCCGCGCCGACTCCCTTGAGCTCGGTGGGCGGATTGACCATCCCGCACTTGGGGCAGCGCTTGGCTACGAAGGGATCCCCAAGGAAGCGGCCCTCGATGGCCGTCTCCGTGCCTGAAGCGGTGGCCTTGGCCAGCACCCTTACCTTCTTGATCTTGAGGGCGATGGCATCGCCCACCTTGGCACCCTCCACCGCCACCGGAATTGTCAGGGTGTGGCCGCTCTTCAACTGCGGCGTGATCATGGGCCCGTAACAGGCGGCCTCCGGGGTGGCAACGATGATCCCCCCGCTCCGCACCGGCCCGATCATCTTGAAGGAGGGGCCAATCACATCCACGATCTCGCTGGCAAATACAATCTTCTGGGCCTCGGCAGCCATCGCGGGAGCGAGGCCGATCAGGACCCACAGGAAAACGATCAACGAAATGAAAAGCGCCTTTCTCATCTTTCACGCTCCTGGTTCTCGGAGAAGGAAAAAATGCCCGAACAGGCAACTTCCCAGCTCATTTACTCCTGTCCCTTCCGATCACCCCCTTTCTTCCGCAAAGAGAAAGCCCCCTTCAGGGCACATAAGTATCCCACAAGGGGGCTTCTTCAAACAAAGCCTCGGGTTCCACCTGATTGCTATCCCCCAAAGATACCCCGCCCTCATCCCAGCCTCCAAAGGAAAGAGAGAGGAAGTGGTGTCGGTTGTCTACGCGGCCTGTAAGATTATTAGCCCTTTTTCCCTGCTGAGTCAAGGACTTTCAAATCGGGGACCAGACCTGCGGCGTCCCCTTCCCGCAGTCCTCCCTATCACAAACCCCTTGACGAGATAAACACCCCATTATAGCATCAAATAGCATAGAAGAACCTGGTGGTGAGGGAATCCCCCGTGGAAGAAGAATCGGTGCAAGACCCGGAGACCAGGGATGAGAATGCGATAGAAATTCCCCTGGAGGACTCCCTGGATCTTCATGTCTTTGCTGCCCGAGAGATCCGGGAGGTGGTGGAGGAATACCTTCTGGCATGCCAGAGGGCCGGTTTCCGTGAGGTGAGGCTCATTCACGGGCGAGGGATAGGTGTGCAAAGGCGAATCGTGCAATCCCTGCTCAAACGACTATCCTTTGTGAACTCTTTCCATGATGCCCCGGCGGAGCGGGGAGGATGGGGGGCTACCGTCGTCTATCTGCAGCTCCCGGAGCACGGACATTGCTCTGAAGATGAAAGCGAGGAAAAAAGGTGAGAGGGAATCGTTGGATCCAGGTCCTTGTTCTTGCGGCAATGATCACTTGCTGTTTCTGCTCGTTCGCCTGGGCGGGCATACGCGATGAACCAGTCCGGAAAGGCTACCAATTCAGCGAGCATACGCCCCATCTGTGGCTTTACTGGAATTGCGATGAGGTGGCGGGGAATGCCAAAGGGATTGAGGGAATGGTGGAGGTAAAAGGGCAATCGAATAGCCCGGTCTATCATCTTCAGTTAAAGCTCATCGCATTTAACGAAAAGGGCCGGCCGATGAGGGGGGAACTGATACCGGCCCCTCATAAACTGCTTCCCAGCATGTCCTATCGGTTTCACCTCTCTCTTCCCCTGAAGGGA